>JACCDH010239691.1_pt1 | contig 11820 bp, 13 predicted proteins | sample 7442481 | NCBI WGS metagenome assembly JACCDH01 (sample SAMN15323433, study PRJNA562643) | freshwater metagenome | isolation source: river surface water | place: USA:Blue River Watershed | collected 2017-08-15 | reverse complement strand
TCGCCACGCAGAGTCTTATCGGCAACTTCAACGATTTTTGCTGCTCCGTGGTGGGGATAAACGACGGTTTCGCCTACTACAAACTTCATATGGCTAAATCCCTTCAGAAACCACCAATTTACCACAGATCTGCTTTTATCTAAAGGGCTAAACTAGTATTGAGCATTCGCCTTCAGGAGGAAAATTGTCGTTACGCAAAGCCTTTGTAGCTTTAGCCCTCAGCGCAGCAGTACTAGGTGGAACCACCGGTTGCAGCTTTTCAAGTGAAATTGAAACTATGAGGCCGTACACCCCGAGCGACGGTTTCCAAGCCGATTACACCGAGAGCGACCTAAAGGTTCGCAACGTTCTATACGTGACGATTGGCGACCAATCGACTCTTGTCGGTTCGATCATCAACGCAGGGGTGAACCCAGCAAGTGTTTCAATTCGGTACGTCGACGGTGTTACCGGCCAGGTCACCGAGAAAGACATTGCCACCATCGCTGCGGGCACGAAGTTTGACATTGGTTTTAACGGTGCACCAAACTTTGACGTAACCCTGCCAGGAGTTGCCGGCGGCCTAACCGAAATTCAATTCTTACTAGATGGCGCTGAAATCAAAGATGCTGATGGCAACGTTCAGCGATTGACCATTCCAGTGGTTGACGGCACTCTCGCTGAGTATCGAGCTCTATTAGAGCAGCCAGCAGAATAAAAACTTCAAGAACAATTTCCGCTCTCGATCGAGGGCGGGAATTGTTGCTTAAGTCGAATGCCCTGGGCTAAACCTCGAACTTGTAGCCAAGGCCGCGAACCGTTACCAGGTGAACCGGACGAGCTGGGTCATCCTCAATTTTTGAGCGGATGCGCTTGACATGAACATCGAGGGTTTTGGTGTCCCCGAAATAGTTTGAACCCCAAACTCGATCAATGATTTGCGCACGGGTGAGAACTCGATTGCGGTTCTCGAGCAGAAGTTCGAGAAGCTCGAATTCTTTTAGTGGCATGGCCACTTTTTGTCCGTTTACGAAAACCAGGTGACGATCAACGTCCATCGAAACCGGCCCGCCTTCAAGAAGCCCGTCGGTAACGGGTGTTGGCTCAGAGTTTCGACGCAGCACGGCTTTCATGCGGGCGAGCAATTCTCGTGTTGAGTAGGGCTTTGTCACGTAATCGTCTGCGCCGATTTCGAGGCCGACGACCTTGTCGATTTCAGAGTCTTTGGCGGTAAGCATGATTACCGGAACGTTTGAAGTCTGACGAATCACTCGGCAAACTTCGTTGCCACTCATGCCAGGCATCATGATGTCAAGAAGAATTAGATCGATTGGTTCGGTCTTGAAAAACTCCAGAGCCCTAGCTCCATCACTGGCCTCTACAACTTCGTAGCCTTCTTTCTCAAGAAGATAGACCAAAGGCTCGCGCAACGACTGTTCGTCTTCTACAACCATCACTTTCGTCACGATGCGTTCCTCTCTGATTCACTCACAACAATGTTTTTATCGGCTCTAGGTATACGTAGAGTGAACGTCGAACCAACACCAGGCTTTGAAAACAGTTTCACTTCGCCGTTGTGACTCAAGGCAACATGCTTAACAATTGCCAGGCCCAATCCTGTTCCGCCTGTTTTTCTAGACCTGGATGGGTCAACTCGATAAAAGCGCTCAAAAATCCTGCCTTGGTCTGTATTGGCAATGCCGATACCTGAGTCGGTTACCGTAATCTCCGCGACGTTGTCAATCGACCTCAAACCGACCCCGACAGATGCGCCTTCGTCTGAATAGATAATGGCGTTTTCAATCAGGTTTTTGACGGCAACCGTCAGCATTTCTGGGTCGCCAACAACTTCTACGCCTTCGGGAGCGTCATAGGATATCTTGAGCCCGCGGTTTTCGGCTCGGAAAGAGTTGCGATCAACTGCTTCCATCACGACCGTTGAAAGGTCAACAATCTCCGCATTCGTCACAATTTCTGCAGACTGAATACGAGACAACTGAATGACGTCTTTGATTAGCCCCGAAAGGCGCTTGGATTCTTTTCGGAGGCTCTTTGAAAATTTCGCCACCGCCTCGGGATCTTCGGCGGCGTCGGCGAGCGCTTCAGCCAGCAGGCTGATTGCACCAATAGGGGTCTTTAGTTCGTGAGAAATATTGGCGATGAAGTCCCGGCGAGTTTCATCAAGTCGTTTCGACTCGGTTCTGTCATCAACGATTAGTAGAACGTTGCCGTCGCCTATGTTGGCCGCACGAGCAGTGATGTAGACCTTGTCTTTGCTTAGTCCGGTCGTGAGTTCGACATCGAGGGCTTCGATAGTGTTCGACTCTCGTGCCTTGTTGACGAGTTCGACTAAGTCTGGGGATGTCAGAGTTCTATTTTGAAGAAGCCCGAAAGCAAGGGCTCCTTGCGTGGCTCGAACGGCAAGGTTGGCAGAATTCAGAACCAGAGCGGCAGCAGAAAGAACTTCGAGAAGTTCAGCGGCACCATCTGAAAGAGACTGAGCTTGTTCGAACTTTTCGAGAACATTGCGACGGATACGCAAAACGGAACCACCAACGATAACTGCGCCGAGGCCGAAGCCAACTGCGAAGATTAGCCAAGCATCCGTGTTAGTCACAGCTTCAAGACTAGGCGATGGCCCACCGATGCCGGCCTTTGGGCCTCGTTTGAGCGCAGTATTTAGGCGCAGGTTTAGGCGAAATTTCACAACCGTTAACCTTGAAAAGACACGATTGGAACAACATCGAATCTAGGAGTGAGCCATGGCCCGCGAAGTTTTTCAGCAAGAGCTAAAAGAAGTTCAAGAACGTCTCGTCGAGATAGCTGCTGAAGTGACCCGAATCATGGCAAATGCTTCGAACGCTTTCACCAAATCTGATGTTGCACTTGCCGATCAAGCAATCGCCAGCGCTGAGTCAATTCAAGATAAAGCTCTGGCGCTTGACGAATTGGTCATCAAAATCTTGGCTCGCCAGTCACCAGTAGCCCGTGACCTTCGCATTCTGGTTTCTGCATTGCGCATCAGCGCTTCGCTAGAGCGCATGGCAGCCCTAGCCGGACACATCGCCCAAATCGCTCGTTTCCGCTTTCCTGGCTCGGCCATTCCCGAATCACTTCGCGGCACGTTTGTTGAAATGGGTGTGCTCGATTTGGCGCTAGCAAACAAGATCGTGAAACTACTTGCCGACCCAGATGTAGACGTTGCGCGTTCGATTCAGGCAGAAGACGAGCGCGTCGACGAACTTCACCGTCACGTATTCGACACCGTGTTGGGCGACGAATGGAAAGAGAACGCTGTTTTCACCGTGGATGTCACGCTGGCCAGCCGCTACCACGAGCGCTTTGCAGACCACGTGGTCGACATCTCGTCGAAGCTGTCGTACCTCACCACCGGTGAGTGGAACGACCAAGACTAAAGTCTTACTTCTTTCCTTGAGCTGCAACGGCAGCTGCTCCAGCGGCTGCTGCCTCTGGGTCTAGGTACTCTCCACCGGCCACGATCGGCTTGAAGTTCGCATCTAGTCGATAAACCAACGGAATTCCGGTTGGAATGTTCAACTCAGCGATGCCATCGTCAGAAAGCCCATCAAGGTGCTTCACCAGTGCGCGCAACGAGTTGCCGTGTGCGGTAACCAGAACGGTCTTGCCGGCAACTAGATCTTGAGAAATTTCGTCGTTCCACAGCGGCAGCATGCGCACGAGCACGTCTTTGAGGCACTCGGTTTTTGGAATGTTCTCGCCCAGGTCTGCATAGCGCTCGTCATGTGCCTGCGAAAACTCGTTAGCGTCATCAATCGGCGGTGGTGGCACGTCGAATGATCTGCGCCAAATCTGAAACTGCTCTGGGCCATACTCGGCCAGGGTTTGGGCTTTGTCTTTGCCCTGAAGCGCACCGTAGTGACGCTCGTTCAAGCGCCAGTCGCGCTTGACATCGATCCACGAACGCTCGGCAGCGTTTAGTGCGATGTGTGCGGTGTTGATAGCGCGCTTTAGGCGCGACGTGTAAAGAAGGTCTGGCTTGATGCCCGACTCGGCCAGCAGTTCTCCAGCTCGTTTAGCCTCGGCACGACCCTGATCGCTGAGGTCAACATCCACCCAACCGGTGAAGAGGTTTTGCTGGTTCCAAACGCTGTTACCGTGGCGCAGAAGAATGAGTGTGTATTCAGACATGATGCCAAGTTTACCTGCTTGCACAAACTAGCCTTGAGACCGTGGCAAGCAAGAAACCAATCGGCACCGTGACGCGCGGCACCACCAACCCAAACCGGTTACGTCGTGTTGATCGTTTCATCGCAGGTTTGCCGATTGTTCGAACGCACGGATGCACGGTGGTCGATCTCGGTTACGGAGGCTCCCCGATCACTGCGGTCGAGTTGCACGAACGCTTGTCGAAGCTGAATGCGAGCATCCGCGTGGTTGGCGTCGAGATCGATCGTGAGCGAGTGGAGCGCGGGCTCGCAGTTGCCAAGCCTGGTCTCGACTTTGTGCTCGGCGGATTCGAGACTCCCCTGCCGTCGGGGTCGACTCATGCCGACGTAATTCGCGCCTTCAACGTGCTGCGTCAGTATGACGAGAGCGAAGTGGCAGCTTCGTGGGCGCAGATGCAGTCTCGACTTAGCGAAAACGGGCTACTTGTAGAAGGTACCTGCGATGAAATCGGCCGACTTTCGAGTTGGGTGACACTCGACCGTGCTCGACCACTAAGTTTCACGGTTTCGCTTCACCTGCCAAGCCTCGAAACGCCGTCGCAGGTGGCCGAGCGACTGCCCAAAGTTTTGATTCACCGCAATGTTGCCGGCGAAAAGATTAACGAATACCTAACCGCGCTCGACCGCGCCTGGGCAAACCATGCACCGCTGTCTACCTTCGGCGCGGTTCAGCGCTGGGTCGCAACTTGTGAATCCATCGCGGCCGCGGGCTGGCCGGTTCGGCGCAACGTCAAACGTTGGAAGCTGGGTGAGCTGACGGTCGAATGGTCGGCCGTCGCCCCGCAAAGCGACTAGACGGCGGGGAGCTCCGCGCGAGCATCCTCTTCGCTCATGCCACTGGCGCAAAGTAGGTCGACGAGCAACGGTCGAAGCAGTAATAAAACGGATGCTTCGCGAATCTGATCGGCAATGCCGTGTTTCTTCGGGTCGAGTTGGTGAATGATTTCGACCAACATCTCTTGAGCATCGTCAAGCACTTCTGGCTCTTGCACCGAACGGGCAAGCACGCGGGTGGCATCGCCGATTTGCTCAAAAAGGTCGGCGAGGTATGGGCGAGGCTGGCGGTCACGCAGCAAGAAGTCGATTCGGCGAACGACCACGCGCAAGTTTCGTGTGGCCAGGTCCATTCCGCGCATCAGGCGAACTTGCCCACGGAGCTCGTCACGATACTTTCGCAAAAACGGTGAAATGCGGGCAATCGAGATTGCGCTGTCGAGCGACATGCGCCAGTTATCGACCAGGGGCTGCGTGCGGCGAACCTTGCGCAGCGTTTCGTCGGCTACTTGGATGTCGACGTCGCGAGTTGCCAGTTTGAGCGAGTCGACCGCCTCAAGAAAAATGTCGAAGAGCTTATTGGCGTCAATTCTCGCGAGCCCGCGTGGGTCTCGAGGAATGACAGCCGTTATTACGAGTGCTGTTACACCACCAACGATTCCGTCGATGCTACGCACGAAGACACCGCCATCTGGTTCGGGCAGAATCTGCACCAACATGGCCTGTAGACCAACGGTCAAGGCAAAAGTTGCGCTGCCCGAGATGAACCGAGCGCTAAGAAGACAAACCAAAAGAGTTAGAGCGATTTGCCATACGCCGTGGCCGAACAATTGCAGCATGCCTTCGCTGAGGGCGATTCCGGTGATCATGCCAACCGCGGTTTCGAGAACGCGGCGCGGGCGTGCATCCCTGCTGAAACCAAGAGCGGTGATGGTTACGGTCACTGCGAGCAGCGGAACAGCATGGCCCAACCCATAAAACGCGATCGAATAACCGGCCGTTGCACCCAAAACAATTTGCAAAATCGGTGCGAGAGACTCGATAGCCCTGCGATATGAGTCTTTGAAACTCCAATGCAGCTTCGGTGGCTTCACGACTAAACCCGCTTTCCCATTAGCAGGTTCGGGCGCGCCAATCCGGCCGCCTTGCCAGCGTCTTGAGGAACAATCACCTCGGCAGATGCGGCGATGTCGCCGAGTTCAGACACGATGACCAGCTCGGCTTCGGTTGGCACGCCGCGCTGAACGAGGGCCAAACCAATCGGCCCCTGCTCATAGTGCTGAGCCACCGAAGTTACGATTCCGCGAGCACGCTCAGATCGAGTTCCATCTGGCTGCAACACCCAAACTTCGTCTCCGCGGTTCGGTAAAGAATGCTCTGAACCGTCGAGGTGCAAGAACACCAAGCGTCTTGGCGGGTGGCCTAGGTTGTGTGTCTTGGCAACCGCCTCTTGACCGCGATAGCAGCCCTTACTCAGGTGCACTGCAGTGGTCATCCAGTCGACTTCATGTGGCATGGTGCGCTCGTCAACTTCGTGCAGCGATGGGCGCCATGCGGCGATTCGCAACGCTTCGAGGGCATCTGTGCCAGCTTCACCGTGAGTCGATGCAAACGTCTCGGCTTCTTCAATCGGCACAAGATATTCGCGGTAGTTCCAATCGGCGCCCACCTTGGTGCTGTAGCGAGCCCCACCCAAAACTAGGTTTGGCCACGGGTCAATCCAGGATGCTTCGACGCCGTCTAACTCGGCAACTGAACCGAATACGGCCCACTGCCCTGACACATCGGCAATCTCAACCTTGGAACGGAACATCATGCGGTCGAGCCACTTGAGCAGAGCATCCACGCGGTCAATAGGAACGATGAGGCTGGTGGCCTCGCCATCGTCGAAGGCATGAAAAACCTGTTCGACGTGACCCTGAACATTTAGCAGCAGAGCCTCGCGCGACTGACCTGGTTTTAGGTTTTTGAAATCGGATGTCAGCATCGAATGCAGCCACTCGAGACGATCAATGCCGGAAACTCGGATGACGCCGAGGTCTAGACGCACCACAGCCTTGCCGCGAGCCAGATTGCGCTGCTCAATCATCGGGTTACCGAAGTGCGCTTTGGCCGTCATGGCTACTCGACGCGTTCGAGGCGGGCCGAAGCGTGTGACTTAAGCTCACTGCCCGGAAGTGCGATGTCCCATGCCCAAAGCAATGCGCCTTCGACGAGCCCATAGATTCGGGTTGAGTGGCGGTAAGTTTTGGCGGTTTCGAAGGCCACGCCGTGTGCCGAGGCTAGATCGATTCGAGCGTTCTTCACGAAACCGCGGTAAAGTTCCGCGACTCCGCCAGGGTGCAGCGTAGAAACCTCAATAACAAACCCATTGTCGGTGCGCAGGGCATCTAAATCTTCGTGAGTTTTGATTGAAGGCTCACCTTGGCCAATCAGCAACCCTGGGCCGTGGTCGGCATCTTCGGCTGGGCGCGAGATGCGCCAGAATCCCAGTTCGGTTGGAAGCGAGGCATCGGTGCCGTCAGCCAGACGCACCTGTGAAACATAGTTGAGGTAGTTGGCGTCGGTGTAAGTGAACTCGACTGTTTGCAAAAATTCGTGTTCTACGGGCGGCTCGTCGCTGCCTGGTTTCGAATAAGAAATCACGCCACTACCAGACCATTTTCCGGCAAGAAAGGCTAGCGGGGTTAGTTCAAGGGGAAGACCCTCGGGCAGAACGAACAAGTTACTTTTGGCCCTTGAAGAGCTTGTAAAGAACTAGGGCTGAAACGCCGGCGATGGCCAACGAAGCAAGTACGAGGAGCCCGGTAAAGAAGATTTCAGCTGCGAGGATCATGGCTCAAGTTTACCTCTAGAAGCGAAAGAGAAATAGGTAGCCACTGGCGATACTGAGAATCACGTAGCAACCTCCAGCAACATAAATCAACTCGGTAACGATGCCGGTAGCGCTGGCTTTTACTAGGTGAATCATGCTTACGGTAGCGATTGAACCGGCCAAAATTGCTCCATACCAAGCGAGCGCAGAATCGGCGGGGGCAGCAGCCGTCACCACTATGGTGGTTGCCGCCACGGCAACCCAGATGGCGATGATTTGCGACCAAGCTCTTTTCACAGTTCCATCATGCCCTAACGGTGGTAAAACTCGCTGTAAACTTCACTAAATACGCTTGGAGGCTCGGCTTGGCGCAACTTCTGGTTCTTTCGGCTCAGACCGATACCGAAGTTTTGCCTGCGCTCGCCCTGCTCCCCCACAAAGTTCGCCTGATTCCTGCTGAGCCTGCCAGCCTGGTCAACGCCCCAGCAGCCGATCTGATTTTCTTGGATGCTCGCCGCGACCTGACCGGATCGAAATCTCTCGCCACCCTGCTGTTAACCACGGGCCTCTCGGCTCCGCTGATTGTTGTGGTTACCGAAGGCGGCATGGCTGCCATCTCTCACGAGTGGGGCGCAACCGACATTATTCTCGACTCGGCCGGGCCTGCAGAGATCGATGCGCGCATCCGCTTGAGCATTGAACGCAACTCAGCTGGCTCTGACAGTAGCGAACTGATATCTGCCTCGGGCGTCGTGATTGACGACGCAACTTACTCGGCCAAAGTGCACGGTAAGCCGATGGACCTTACCTTCAAAGAGTTTGAGCTTTTGCGCTTTCTAGCGCAGCATCCTGGCCGTGTCTTTTCTAGAGAGCAGCTACTCAGCGAGGTTTGGGGATACGACTATTTCGGGGGCACCCGAACCGTGGATGTTCACATTCGACGCCTGCGCGCAAAGCTGGGTGATCTCGAGGCATTGATTGGCACGGTGCGCAACCGCGGATACTGCTTCAACCTCAGCAAAGACGACCAGGCAATCAACGCCTGAGGATTGTTCACCCGATAGAAACCAGTTAGTGGCAGGATTGCAGGTATGTCTTCTGAAGAAACCATGGCGATCGACCTGCCAGATTTTGGCGATCTACCGATCGACCGTTTTCTAGACCGCGAACTGAGCTGGCTAGCGTTCAACCAGCGAGTGCTCGAACTGGCCGAAGACAAAGACATGTTTTTGCTGGAACGCGTCAACTTCTTGGCAATCTTCGCCTCAAACCTTGATGAATTCTTCATGGTTCGAGTTGCCGGCCTCAAGCGTCGAATTGCAGCTGGGCTGGCTGTTACATCTGCTTCCGGGCTGGAACCCGATGAGGTCCTGAGGCGAATCAGTGAAGAGGCTCACCGACTGCAGCTGCGCCACGCCACCGTTTTTCGCGAAGAAATTGAGCCTGCTCTTCGAGAAAAAGGCATTCGGCTAGAAACCTGGGATGGACTTAGCGAGGCAGAGCAGAACGAGCTAAGCGACTACTTTGAGAACCAAATCTTTCCTGTGCTCACTCCATTGGCTGTAGACCCAGCGCACCCATTCCCATACATCTCGGGTCTGTCGCTGAACATGGCGGTAATGCTTCGCAACCCAGACGGAAAAGACCAGTTCGCACGCTTGAAGGTGCCACCACTGCTGCCGCGCTTTGTGCGCATCCAAGGCAGTGCAACGAGTACTTCACCTCGCTATTTGCCTCTAGAAGAAATCATCGGGCAGTTCTTGGGTCAGCTCTTTCCCGGCATGGAGGTTTTGCAGCACCACACTTTCAGGGTTACCCGAAACGAAGATCTCGAGGTTGACGAAGACGAGAGCGAGAACCTGCTCGAATCGCTCGAAAAAGAACTTCTTCGTCGTCGTTTCGGACCGCCCGTTCGTCTTGAAGTTGCTAACAACATAAACCCGCAGGTGCTCGAGCTTTTGATTCGCGAACTCGACATCGAAAAAGATGATGTTTACCATCTGCCTGCACCGCTTGACCTAACCGGGCTCTTCGAGATCGCTTCACTCAAGCGCAACGAGTTGCATTTTGCCCCGCATCCGGTTGTTACAAACCGCTACCTGACTCATGCAGAAGACGAAACCCTGAGCATTTTCAAGGTTTTGCGCGAGCGTGAGGTTTTGGTTCACCACCCGTATGAGCGTTTCTCGACTTCGACCCAAGCATTTTTGGCCCAGGCCGCGGCCGACCCCAAGGTGTTGGCGATTAAGCAGACCCTTTATCGCACCTCTGGTGATTCGCCAATCGTTGACGCCCTCATCGCAGCTGCCGAGGCTGGCAAGCAGGTACTGGCGCTGGTAGAAATCAAGGCCAGATTCGACGAACAAAACAACATCACCTGGGCACGCAAACTTGAGCAGGCCGGTGTACATGTGGTTTATGGCATCGTGGGGCTCAAGACGCACTGCAAGCTGTCTTTGGTCATTCGTCAAGAGGGCACAAAACTGCGCCGTTACTGTCACATCGGAACCGGTAACTACAACCCGAAAACTGCTCGCTTCTATGAAGACTTTGGCCTGCTCACATCACGCGAATCGGTTGGCGAAGACCTCACGAAACTGTTCAACATGCTGAGCGGCTATGCTCCTGACGCGGCCTTCACTTCGCTATTGGTCTCGCCGAACGGCGTGCGCGATGGGCTAGTCGAACGCATCGATGCCGAAATAGCTCATCACTCTGCCGGCCGACCTGCTCGCATTCGTATCAAAGTGAACTCTCTGGTTGATGAGCAGATAATTGACGCCCTCTATCGCGCAAGCATGGCTGGGGTGCCGGTTGACATCTTTGTTCGTGGCATGTGTTCGTTGAGACCCGGAGTGCCAGGCCTAAGCGAGACCATCACTGTGCGTTCGGTGCTCGGCCGGTACCTAGAACACTCGCGTGCCTTCGCCTTCGCAAATGGCGGAGACCCACGTTATTTCATTGGCTCGGCCGACATGATGCACCGAAACCTCGATCGCCGAGTGGAGGCCTTGGTTCAACTCGTTCAGCCAGACCACATGCAAGAAATCGAGGCGCTTTTTGACCTGGCAATGTCAGAAGAGGCATCGTCATGGCGCTTGGGCAGCGATGGTGTTTGGACTCGACACAAACTGTCGGCCACCGGGGGCAAACTAGTCGACGTTCAAGACGAAGTTATGCGAAGAATCAGCGCCAAGCGAGGCCGCAACTAGATGACTGTTTTTGCAGCAGGTGCACTCTGCTGGCGTGAAGTTGACGGTCAGTTGCTCATCGCCATCATTCATAGAAAGCGCTATGGCGATTGGTCGTGGCCAAAGGGCAAAGTCGACCCAGGTGAGTCGTTACCGCAGGCTGCGGTTCGCGAGATCCGTGAAGAGACTGGTCTCAAAGTAAAGCTGGGCGTTCACCTCGGCACTCAAAAATACATGCTTCAAAACGGGGCAGCAAAAGAGGTGCACTACTGGGCGGCAAAAGTTAGTGACAAGTCGCTCGCCGAGAGCACATTCAAGCCAGACGAAGAAGTCGAGCGCATCGAATGGAAGACTCCAAAAGAAATCGATGATCTGTTGAGCTACGAGCAAGACAAAGAATTCTTGGTCAAGCTAGTCGATTTGCATTCGAAAGGCCTGCTTCAAACCAAGCCGTTCATACTGCTGCGGCATGCGAAAGCTACCCCGAGAGGCCAGTGGCCAAAAGACGAAGCCCACCGCCCACTTTTGCCGCTTGGAGAAGAACAAGCGAAAGCCATCGTGCCAATTTTGGCTGCCTACGGCATCAAAAAAGTTGTCAGCAGCCCATGGGCTCGCTGTGCGAACACGGTAATGCCCTACGTTCGCAAAAAGGGCTTGAAACTGATCGAACGAGGTCAGCTAACCGAGTTCGGAAACGCTAACGGGCCACAACGCACGGCAAAAACCGTCGAAAAACTGCTGGCCACGGGTTCGGCCGCGGTGCTTTGCAGTCACCGACCGGCTTTGCCGACCATCCTAGATACGATTTCGAAAAACGCGACACCTGCACAAGAGATTCTTATTCACGAGGCTC
>JACCDH010405835.1_pt1 | contig 11822 bp, 11 predicted proteins | sample 7442481 | NCBI WGS metagenome assembly JACCDH01 (sample SAMN15323433, study PRJNA562643) | freshwater metagenome | isolation source: river surface water | place: USA:Blue River Watershed | collected 2017-08-15 | reverse complement strand
GGTATAGATCAGGCAGGCGGTCTCTTCGCGGGCGATTTTGTCAATCCGCGCCTGCACCTTTGCGCGCTGCGCGTGACCATCGCCGGCGGTCAGATCGGACCATGCATGGTATTCGAAATTGCTCGCCTGGGTGATCCCTAGCGGTTCCATGCCGATCACATGGCGCGCTCTTCCGGTGCGGAGCAGCGCTCCGATCAGGGGTTTTGACAGCTTTTCGTTGGCGACGATCACTGCACTGGCTCCGGAATTCTCCAGGATGTGCTGGTGATCCCGTTCCGTATTGGTGACATAGGCCGGAACCGTGATGCAGCCCGCCGCCATGATTGCCAGGTCGGCGATGCACCATTCGGGCCGGTTTTCCGACACGAGCATGACCCGGTCGCCGTCTTTCAAGCCGATGGCGCGCAGATTTTCGGCGAGGCAGCACACCTGTCGCGCCACCTCGCTCCAACTCAGCGGCTGCCATGCACTCTTGCGCTTGGCCCACAGGAACGGCGCGTCGCCTTTGCTGTCCGCTCGGTTAAGGAAAAGCTCGACCAGATTCCTGGTTTTCGGAAGGTCCGAAATATCAACCACGTGCAACGCCCCTTTCAGCGTACATCCTGTTCCCGGTTGATGGGGTAAAGCATCTGGCGCGGTCGGGGCAAGTCACCTGCCCCTCCGGGCAGGTGTTATTCCGCCACTGCCTTGCCTTCGCTGCGCGGGTCGGCCGCGCCCCAGGCTTGGCTGCCGCGCAGTTCGATCGCATTGGCCTTAAGCGGCAGGCCGCGCGGCTGGACATCGGTGTGGCCCAGCGCCTTGAGCGCGGGAATCATGCTTTCCAGCCAGGTGCCCTTTTCGACGAAGACGGTTTCCACGCCAGGGGCAAAAATCACCGGCAAGGCCAAAGCATCCTGGGCCGAAAGGTCCCAGTCGATGACCCCGATCACCGCGCGGATCACTTGGGCCGGAATGGTTACGCCGCCCGCGGCGCCAACCACCAGGCGCAGCTTGCCATCGGGTGCATAGACCAAGGTTGGCGTCATCGAACTGCGGGGCCGCTTGCCCCCCTCCACCCGGTTGGCGACCTGACGGCCATCCGCTTGCGGATTCATGTCGAAATCGGTCAGTTCGTTGTTGAGGAAATAGCCCCCAGCTATGATCCCCGACCCGAACGAGCTTTCGATCGTCGAGGTGTAGGACACGGCATTGCCCGCACGGTCGACGACCGCGAAATGGGTGGTGCCGTTTTCGGCTAGTTGCGGCGAAGGTGCGAAGGACAGCTTCTCCGATCCCGGAGGCGCTCCGGCTGCTGCCTTGGCAATCGATCCGGTCGGGCTGATCAGGGCCGAGCGTGCGGCAAGATAGTTGCGGTCGATCATGCCGGCGACCGGGACGGTCACAAAATCGGCATCGGCGGCAAAGCGCGCGCGGTCGGCATAGGCCAGGCGCTGGCTTTCGGCGATGAGGTGCCACGAGACGGGGTTGTCCTTGCCCAGCGCCTTCAGGTCAAAGCGTTCCAGCTGGATCAGCGTGGCCAGCAGCGTTGTTGCGCCCGAGCTGGGCGGACCCATCGAGCAGACCCGGTACTGGCGATAGGTGCCACAGACCGGGGCCCGGTCCTTGGCAACATAGGCGGCTATATCAGCCTCGGTCATCGGCGCGGGATTGATCGCTGCGGTAGTGACCTTGGCGACGATCGCCTTGGCATTCGCTCCGGTGTAGAACGCCTTGGCACCTTGATCGGCGAACATCTGCAGCGAATCGGCCAAGTCCGGATTCTTCACCAGGGTGCCGACCGGCAGCGGTTTGCCATCCGGGCCATAGAAAAGCGCGCGGCCTTCGGCAGAAAAGCCACCAACCCGGGCGGATTGTTCCAGCATCTCATGCAGGCGCGGGCTGATCACGAAGCCATCGCGCGCCAGCTTGATCGCGGGAGCGAACAGCGCGGCCCAGGGCAGCCGGCCATGCGCCGCGTGGGCCTTGGCTGCCAACGCCATGTTGCCGGGTACGCCCACGCTGGTCGCGCCGGGGACCACTTCGGGAAACTTGAGCAAGGTCCCGTCCTTGTAAAACCATTTGGGATGGGCGGCGGCCGGTGCGGTTTCGCGTCCATCGATTGTTTCCACTTCGCCGCGAGCATTGGCTGCCACATAGAAACCACCTCCGCCAATGCCGGAACTCTGCGGTTCAACCACGGTCAGCGCCAGCATCGTCGCGATGGCCGCGTCGGTTGCGCTGCCGCCCTGGCGCAGGATCGTCGCCCCGGCTTCCGCTCCGCGCGGATCGGCTGCGCTGACCATGCCTTTTTCATAGAGTGCCGCCGTGGGCGGAGCCACGGTCTTGGGAATGACGGTGCAGCCGGTAAGCGTGGCGGCTGCGGCTAGGAGCGTGATGAGGCGACGTGTCATGGCGTGCTTGCTATTCGGTTCCTACCGCCGCTGCAATGGTTGCGAAGCCGTCGCGCTTCATCAAGCGTTCCAGGCCATGGACTATGGTCCGCGCAATGCCGGGTCCAACATAGGCCATGGCGCTATAAAGCTGGACCAGGCTGGCCCCGGCGCGAATCCGCTCCCAGGCATCTTCGGCTGTGGCGATACCGCCCACGCCGATCAGTGGCATTTGCCCGCCGGTTGCCTTGCGGAAATCCCGCACCCGCTGCAACGCTAATGGTTTTAGCGGCGCACCCGACAGGCCGCCCGCTTCTCCGGCAGCGGCCGAGCGCAGCGGCGGGCGCGAAATGGTGGTATTGGAAACGATCAGAGCATCGAGCTCTCGGTCCATCGCAATGCGGGCGATCGCATCAACATCGGCAGGCTCAAGGTCAGGGGCGACTTTGAGGAAGACCGGTGTCCTGGCGCTGCCCCTGGCGGCCATAACCGCGTCGAGCAAGGCGGTCAGCGCGCCTTCGTCTTGCAATGCCCGCAAACCTGGCGTGTTTGGGCTCGAGACATTGACTGCAAGATAGGAGGCGAGCGGGGCCATCAGTCGGGCCATGGTCGCATAATCGGCGATCCGATCGGTTGAATCCTTGTTCGCGCCGATGTTGATCCCGACGATGCCGGGACGCCCGTGGCGCTGGGCCAGCCGTTCCACAGCCCGTTCGGCGCCGCGATTGTTGAAGCCCATGCGATTGATCACCGCTTGATCGGCAGCAAGACGGAACAGGCGCGGGCGCGGATTTCCTGGCTGCGGCAACGGCGTGATCGAGCCGACTTCGGCGAAGCCAAAGCCCAGGCCCAGCAGGGCATCGGGTATTTCGGCATCCTTGTCGAAACCGGCCGCCATGCCGACGGGATTGGGGAATTGCAGTCCGGCCACCGTGGTGGCGAGCGGCCCGTGGCAGCGGTCGCTGCCACGCAGGGGAAGGGCCTTCAGTGCTGCGATGGTAAGGCCGTGCGCCGTCTCGGGATCAAGCAGGAACAGGGCTGGCCGGAACAAGGAATAAACCATGCCTTGCCTATGGCAGCGACCTCGCCGGCTGTCGATTCCTGCTCCAGATATCGTTTCGATTCGGTTGGGCCGTTCCGTGTCGATTCTGTACAATCTTTTATCCTGTCATTTTCGTAAGGACGACTTGCGACCCGAAGGACTCGCGGCCTCGGCCGAAAACGAGATCCTTAACTTCAAAAAGCGACTCTTTGGCATGCCGGGAGTCGCTTCTTTTTCACCTGAAAACCTACCGACTGATCTGATCGATCGGCACGATTGCAAGCGCGATGCGTTGCGCCTAGGGGAAACCGGAACGAATCACTCCGATTTGCGGGAGCCTTGCCCATGCGCTTGTCCAGCATGGCTGACTATGCCGTTGTTACCATGACTGCCGCAGCCCGGCATTGCGGCGGCGCGCGCGTTTCCGCGGCTCAACTGGCCGACGAAACCGGTCTGCCTGCACCAACGGTGCAAAAGCTCGTCAGCCGTCTGACCTCGGCAGGCCTGCTGCGTTCTTCGCGCGGTGCGGGGGGTGGGTTGAGGCTGGCGCGTCCTGCGGCCGCGATTACCTTGGCCGACATCATTGAAGCGGTTGAAGGTCCGATCGCCCTAACCACCTGCATCGACCGTGAACGCGACAATTGTTCGCTCGATGCCTGTTGTTCGGTCAAGCCGCACTGGCCGGTGGTCAATGCTGCCATGCGTGGTGCACTGGCTGGGGTTTCCCTGACCCAGTTGAGCGGGAGCCCCCAATGAGCGACGCCGTGAAGGACCAGGCTGCGCGTGACGCCGCGGCCAAGGTTGCGGATTACGAACACGGCTGGTCGGCCGACATCGAGCAGGAGTTCGCGCCCAAGGGGCTGGACGAAAGCACGGTGCGGTTCATCTCGGCCAAGAAGAACGAGCCGGAATGGATGCTGGAATGGCGGCTGAAGGCATTTCGCCACTGGCAGACCATGCCGATGCCCGACTGGGCCAAGCTCAATGTGCCGCCGATCGATTACCAGGACGCGTACTATTACGCCGCACCCAAGGCCAAGCCAAAGCTGGCCAGCCTGGATGAAGTCGATCCAGAGATCCTCGAAGTCTACAAGAAACTGGGCATTCCGCTGGAGGAGCAGAAGGTGCTCGCTGGGGTCGAAGGCGCGCGCAAGGTTGCCGTCGATGCCGTGTTCGATTCGGTCAGTGTCGCCACCACCTTCCGCGAAGAGCTGAAGAAGGCCGGAGTGATTTTCCTTTCGATCAGCGAGGCGATCCGCGAATACCCCGACCTGGTCAAGCAGTGGCTGGGCAAGGTCGTGCCGATGCACGACAATTTCTTTGCCGCGCTCAATTGCGCGGTCTTTTCCGATGGCACCTTCGTCTACATTCCCGAAGGTGTCCGCTGCCCGATGGAGCTGAGCACCTATTTCCGCATCAATGCGGAAAACACCGGGCAGTTCGAGCGCACCCTGATCGTCGCCGACAAGGGCAGCTATGTCTCCTACCTGGAAGGTTGTACCGCGCCGCAACGCGATGAAAACCAGCTTCACGCCGCCGTGGTCGAACTGGTTGCGCTCGACGATGCCGAGATCAAGTATTCGACCGTGCAGAACTGGTATCCCGGCGATGCCGAGGGCAAGGGCGGGATCTACAATTTTGTGACCAAGCGCGCGCTGTGCCAGGGCAAGCGCAGCAAGGTCAGCTGGACCCAGGTCGAAACCGGCTCGGCAATCACCTGGAAGTACCCCAGCTGCGTCCTAAATGGCGAGGATTCGGTCGGCGAATTCTACTCGGTTGCGGTCACCAACAATTACCAGCAGGCCGATACCGGCACCAAGATGATCCACAACGGCAAGGGCAGCCGCTCGACCATCGTGTCCAAAGGGATCAGCGCGGGCAAAAGCCAGAACACCTATCGCGGGCTGGTCCGCGTCGCGGCCGGGGCGGAGGGCGTCCGCAATTTCACCCAGTGCGACAGCCTGCTGCTGGGCAAGGAATGCGGCGCGCACACCGTACCTTACATCGAAGTTCGCAATCCCAGCGCCCAGATCGAGCACGAGGCCACCACCAGCAAGATCAGCGACGACCAGCTGTTCTACGCGATGCAGCGCGGGCTGGGTCAGGAAGCGGCCGTGGCCTTGATCGTCAACGGCTTCGCCAAGGAAGTGCTGCAGCAGCTGCCGATGGAATTCGCGGTCGAAGCACAGAAGCTGCTTGGCATTTCGCTTGAAGGAAGCGTTGGATGAAGAAGACTCTTACCGTCCGCCCGCTGGAAGAGCGGACCGAAGCGCCACCGCTGCAGAAACGCGGGCGCGGCTGGAACGTCGCCGACAAGCGGCTCGACCGGGTTCACGAAATGGCCCGCGCGATGAAGCGCGAGCCGACCCCCGCCCACGCCTTGCTGGCGGAAAAGTTCGCCGCGCAGGAACTGGGCAAGTACCGCCTGCACCGCCAGGTCGTGATTGGTTCGGCAATCGTCGACTTCGCCTGCCAGCCACTCAAGGTTGCCGTTTCCATCGATGAAGGTGGCGATCCCGCCGTGACTGCGCGGCGCGACAAAAGCCTTGAAGCAGTCGGCATTCATCTTTTGCGCTTTCCCGCCGCCGACGTGCTGGCCGATCCGGACGCGGTTGTCCGCACGGTGATCGCCGCGATGAAGGCCAGCTGGGAAGAGAGCCGCGCCCGGGGCCGCGCGCGCCCTGCCCCAACTCGCCAAGGATACAGCCGGTGACCCTGCTCAAGATCGACAACCTTCACGCCACTGTAGCCGACAAGCCGATCCTCAAGGGCCTGTCGCTGACCATCAATGCGGGCGAAGTCCATGCGATCATGGGGCCCAACGGCGCAGGCAAGTCGACGCTGGGCTATACCCTGGGCGGGCGGCCCGGTTACGAGGTGACGGGCGGTTCGGTCCAGTTTGCCGGACAGGACCTGCTGGAACTGGAACCGCACGAGCGCGCTGCGGCTGGGCTGTTCCTGGGTTTTCAGTACCCGGTCGAGATTCCGGGCGTTTCGTTCGTCCAGTTCCTGCGCGAAAGCCTCAACGCCCAGCGCGCGAGCCGCGACGAGCAGCCGCTGTCGGGCGGCGAGTTCCTGAAGCTGGCACGCGAAAAGGCTGCGCTGCTCAAGCTCGACATGGACATGCTTAAGCGCCCGGTGAACCTGGGCTTTTCCGGCGGTGAAAAGAAGCGCGCCGAGATGGTCCAAATGGGCATTCTCGATCCCAAGCTGGCGATCCTCGACGAAACCGATTCGGGACACGACATCGATGCGCTGCGGATCGTGGGTGAAGGGATCAACGCGGTGATGCGCAGCCCGGATAAGGCCGTGCTGCTGATCACCCACTATCAGCGCCTGCTCGACTACGTGAAACCGGACTTCGTCCACGTCCTGGCCGGTGGCCGCATCGTCAAGACCGGCGGACCGGAACTCGCGCTCGAACTGGAAGAGCGTGGCTACGAGGCAGTGGCGGCGTGACCCAGGCGCTTGCCCTTCCCACCCGCAGGAGCGAGGATTACCGCTATGCGGACCTGGCCGCGCTGGAACCGCTGTGGCCGATCGCGCCGGAACGGATCGTGCTGGGCGCGGGCGAGGAAGGGGCGCTGGCCATCGTTCATACCGGTGAGGCAGCGGTGGCGCGCGATCTGGAAATCCACTTGGAAGCGGGCGCGCAGTTCGCACTCCATCTGCTTGATGCCGGCATGTCGTATGGCCGCATTGCCATGCGGGTAACCCTTGGCGCTGGAGCGGAATTTACCTTTGGCGCGGCCCAGCTCGCGGGTTTCGGCCAGACGCTGGAAATCGTCACGGAAGTTTCCCACGCCGCGCCCGATGCGGTCAGCCGTCAGATCGTCCGCTCGGTCGCGGCCAACAGGTCGACGGTCAATTATCTCGGCAAGGTCCATGTTGCGCGCGGGGCCGATGGTACCGATGGCGAACAGTCGGTCCGGGCCATGCTGCTCGATCGCACCGCTACGGCCAATGCCCGCCCGGAACTGGAAATCTATGCCGACGATGTGAAGTGCGCCCATGGCTGCGCGGTGGGTGAGCTGGACGCCCAGGCCCTGTTCTACATGGCCCAGCGCGGCCTTCCTCCGCACGAAGCGAAAAAGCTGATGCTTCAGGCCTTCGTTGCCGAAGCCTTCGTCGGCGCTCAGGACGAGGAGCAGCTGCTCGACAGCGCATTGACTGCGTTGGGGAGGCTGGTGTGAGCACTGCCCCGCGGCCTTCGCTCGACACGAACGGGATTCGGCAAGAGTTCCCCGGCCTGGCCGGCGGTTGGCACTATCTCGACAGCGCCGCCACTGCGCAAAAGCCGCAGGCGGTGATCGATGCGGTGACTCGCGCCATGGGCAGCGATTACGCGACGGTGCATCGCGGGGTCTATGCCCGCTCAGCCGACATGACGCTGGCGTTCGAAGCGGCACGGACCAAGGTGGCAGCATTGATTGGCGCTCCCGCCGAGGAGCTGGTGTTCACCCGCGGTGCGACCGAGGCAATCAACCTGCTCGCTTATTCCTGGCCCGAAAAGGGGCGGGTCCTGCTCTCCACGTTGGAGCATCATTCCAACATCGTGCCCTGGCAGCTTGCCGGATGGCAGGTCGATGTCTGCCCGCTGACCGCTGATGGCCGGATCGACCTGGATGCGGCCGAAGCGATGTTGACGGCGGAACACAGGATGGTCGCCTTCGCCCACGTTTCCAACGTGCTTGGATCGATGCTCGACGTGGAGCGCGCGGTAGAACTGGCGCATCGGGTAGGAGCGAAGATTTTGCTCGACGGCTGCCAGGCCGTTGCGCGCGTGCCGGTCGATGTCGCGGCGCTGGGCTGCGATTTCTATGCCTTTTCCAGTCACAAGCTTTACGGCCCGACCGGTATCGGGGCGCTGTGGGGCCGGGCCGAATTGCTGGACCGGATGGCGCCGTGGCAGGGCGGCGGCGCGATGATCGAGCGGGTGACGTTCGAAGGATCGACCTTTGCCCCCCCGCCGCAGCGGTTTGAGGCTGGTACCCCGGCGATCATCGAGGCCATCGGCTTTGGGGCGGCGGCGGACTATGTCCGCGCGATCGGCCTACGGGCCATCCACGATCACGAGGCCGCTCTGGTGACAGAACTGCGCACCGCCCTGCGTGCCCGCAATGACATCACTTTGTTCGGACCGGAAGAAAGCGCGGGGATCGTCTCTTTTGCGATGGACGGGGTGCATCCGCACGATCTCGGCACCATATTGGACGAACACGCAGTGGCCATCCGCGCCGGGCACCACTGCGCCCAGCCTTTGATGGACCATCTAGGTGTGCCCGCCACCGCCCGCGCCAGCTTTGGGGTCTATTCGGACAGGCAAGACATTGCCGCCTTGATGCAGGGTATTGAAAGGACACGGAGGATCTTCGGATGAGCGAGGAATCCAAATTCATTGTCGAGCAGGTCGATAGCGTTCCGGCTCCGCCGCGCGCCAGGGTCGAAGATGCCGAGACTCCAGCGGCAAAGCTGGAGCGCAAGCGCGACTATTTGGAAGGCTTCTTGGCTGAAAAGCCGCAGGGCGTTGCACCGGGTGAACCGGGCGGCGACATCTACGAAGGCGTGATTGCGGCGCTTAAGGACATTTTCGATCCGGAAATCCCGGTCAATATCTATGACCTTGGACTGATCTACGGCGTCGACGTGGCCGACGATGGCGGCGTGGCCGTGACCATGACACTGACCACCCCGCACTGCCCTGTGGCCGAATCGATGCCCGGCGAAGTCGAACTGCGTGTTGGTGCCGTGCCCGGCGTGCGCGATTGTGAAGTGAACCTTATCTGGGATCCGCCCTGGGCTCCGGCCAAGATGAGCGACGAGGCCCGGCTGGAGCTTGGAATGTTATGACCGCGACCCGCACCCTGCCCGCCGCCGTGATCCTTACCCCCGCCGCCGAGGCGCGGATTGCCAAACTGATGGCCGATGCGCCTCCAGGTGCGATCGGGGTAAAGCTCAGCACCCCGCGTCGGGGCTGTTCTGGTCTGGCCTATTCGGTCGACTATGTCAGCGCGGCCAACCCGATGGACGAGCGGATCGAGACCCCGGGCGGGCTGTTCTTCATCGACGCGGCTTCGGTGCTGTATCTGATCGGGAGTACGATGGACTGGCAGGAAGACGATTTTACGGCCGGTTTCGTGTTCAACAATCCCAATGCCAAGGGCAGCTGTGGCTGTGGGGAAAGCTTTACTGTCTGAACGGCGGGGACCGGGGCGGTCTGTTGGCCCTATCTTGCACGCAGAGCGGCAATACAGGCGGCGCGATCGACCTCCTGCCCATCGCTGCTGCGCCGGGCCTCGACATAGGTAGCGCTGATCGGACGGCCTGCTTCGGCCGGATAAAGGAAAACATCCAGCACACAGGCGCGGCCGGAAAATTGCAGCTTTCGCGCGTCCCCCTCCCACACGTCGAGACGCGCTGGACCGAACTGGCGGACCAGATCGTCCGGGCCTGCGCCAATGACCCCCTCAAGTCCCGGAGCAGTGAGAATACGGGGTTTGGGCGGCGCGATTGGTGCAGGGCGGACTGCTGGCCGGATGGGCACAGCCTTGCTTGTTTTGGCAGGGGCAGAGGTAGTTTTTACTGCTCCGCCCGACCCGCAGGCAGCAAGGATCAAGGCCAGGGAAAGCGGGAGGAGGGAATTGCGCGGCGTCACGATTTTGTTCCTTTGCGCTGAATCCTGGGTGCAGCGCAAGTCGGGAGCGGCAAGCCGAGTCTTCTCCGCTTCACGGAGCACGCCGTGGTTTCGGCAAAAGCTTTCCCGCGCTGGCAAAAGTCGCTAGGCGCGGCCGCTTCGAAAGCGATTCACAGGATACTATCATGTCTCAGCTGTCCATCCAGGTCATCGCAATCGGCAATGCGATTGTCGATGTCATGGCACCTTGTGACGATGCGCTGATCGAGCGCTTCGGCATGACCCGCGGCGGCATGACCCTGATCGACACCGCACGGGCAAAGGAACTTTATGCCGCGATGGGCCCGGCGCGCGAGATTTCGGGTGGTTCGGCAGCCAATACTTTGGCTGGTCTGGCTGCGCTAGGTGCGCGCTGCGCCTTCATCGGCCAGGTCGCGGACGATCAGCTGGGTGAAGTTTTTGCACACGATATCCGTGCCGGCGGGATCCGCTTCGACACTGCGCCGCGGGCCGGTGATCCGCCCACGGCACGGTGTCTGATCTTCGTTACCCCCGATGGTCAGCGCACCATGAACACGTTCTTGGGTGCTTCGCAGTTCCTGCCCCCCGCGGCGCTGGACGAAGCGGCGATAGCCGATGCTGAGATTCTCTATCTCGAAGGTTACCTGTGGGATCCGGAAGAGCCGCGGGCGGCCATGCGCCGGGCGATTGCCGCGGCAAAGAACGCTGGACGCAAAGTCGCCTTTACCCTGTCCGACGCATTCGTGATCGACCGGCATGGCGACGATTTCCGCGCGATGATTGCCGCTGGCGACATCGACATCCTGTTCGCCAATCACATCGAGCTGGCAGCACTCACGGGCAAGGATGACTTTCACGCTGGGATCGATGCGCTCAAGGATCAGGTCCCGATGCTGGTCGTGACCCGCAGCGAACAGGGTGCAGTTGCCGCGCACGCCGGAAAGCTTCACACCGTGCCGGCTGAACCGGTCGCACAGGTGGTCGACACCACGGGTGCGGGCGATCTTTTCGCGGCCGGGTTTCTCCACGGCCACGTCAACGGACAACCGGTGGAGCAATGCCTGACCCTTGGCGCATTGTGCGCAGCTGAGATCATTTCACACTATGGTGCGCGCCCTGAAGCCGATCTCAAGCAGTTGGTGGCACGGCGCTTCGCCTAGACCCTGGCTCTGGTCATCTGTGGCAGCGCAGGATGGACCGATCTTCAGGCGCCTGCCGGGGAAGCTGCGAAAACCCGGCTCAAAGCAGGGCTTCGCGCTTTACTTCGCGCCAGCCGATGTCGCGGCGGCAGAAGCCTTGGGCGAAATCGATCCTGTCAACCGCGGCATAGGCGCGATTTTGCGCTTCAGTTACGGTCTTGCCGCGCGCTGTGACGTTGAGCACACGGCCACCCTGGGCAACAAGCTGGCCATCGCTGATCCCGGTACCGGCATGAAACACTTTGGCCCCGTCGCTCTCGGCCGCCGCGATGCCGCTGATTGCCCCCCCCTTGCATAGCGTACCCGGATAGCCCTGTGCGGCCATGACCACGGTTAGCGCGGTTTCCTCGGAGAACTGGGGGGCAGGCAGCGCGGCGAGGCGATTTTCTGCGGTTGCCAGCATCAGCTCTGCCAGATCGCCCTCGTAACGCTGCATCAGCACCTGGCATTCGGGATCGCCGAAGCGGCAATTGTATTCGATCAGCTGGACCCCCTTCGGAGTCAGCATCAATCCGGCATAGAGCACCCCGGAATAGGGCATCCCTTCACTGGCCATG
>JACCDH010633783.1_pt1 | contig 11825 bp, 18 predicted proteins | sample 7442481 | NCBI WGS metagenome assembly JACCDH01 (sample SAMN15323433, study PRJNA562643) | freshwater metagenome | isolation source: river surface water | place: USA:Blue River Watershed | collected 2017-08-15 | reverse complement strand
TGGAGTTTGAGGGCAAGAAAGTCCATCCGGTCAACTTCATAGTGCCTTATGTCAGCCAGCAAGGTTTTGATGAAGAAACGCATCATCGTCCGGGCCTTCTCCCTCTTTCGGTTGCCATTGAGGACAATCGCCTGGTGACGGGCTTTTACCGCGATTTGGGTACGCAGGATATGGCCGACGATCGGGGATTTACCCCGTATTCGGTGCGCTTCACCTTTAGCCTGCACGTGGACCGATGATCTCCATTGAATCGATAGCGTACATCGAGCGTCTTTTGGCCTCTCGGCAGATCCAGGACTATTACCTGGACCTGTTTACCCTGGTAATTCCGCCCAACGCTTTGCAGTTAAGCACCGATGCCAACCGAGGGTACTACTACCTGCTAACCCATGAGCTTCCGCAAGGGGTTCAGATTGCCAGTGAGACTTCGGTATTAAATGTCGATGAGAGCTGGGCAGCAAAGACCATCACCAAGATCCAGGAGTTTTCAGGTCAGATGAGCATCAAGCTCCCTGATTTGGGAGTTGTCAGTCAACTAGAGTTTGTACGAGCCATTCCACGAGCATGAACCACGAGCAGCACAAAAACAAGATGTACGGTATCGCCAAGCAGGTGAAAAATGCCATCAGAGCACTGTCGGTTCAGGGATATGAGGGGGTGCTGTGTTCGGTGCATTTGTCCAAAAGGGGAAAGAAGCTCAACGGGATAGATCGCGCTGCACCAGAGAACTTCCCTAAACTCATGCGCGACTTTGTGGCCTCAGAGGAGCCCGACAAGATGCGCATCGAGCTAAGGGGAGATAAAGAAGAGATCTTGTGGAGCAAAACCTATCAGCTGGACATAGGCCCAGAGATCAGGATGCCGGCGCAGGAGGAGTTCCGGGGACTAGGGCAAGCAGAGGTTGCTGAGTTGGTAAACCAGAAGCTCCAAGAGATACGCCGCAGCGACGAGCTTGAGGAGCTCCGCAGCTACCGCGATGAGCTGGAAAGCGAAAACAACGAGCTCAAAAGCCAGCTCCAGGAACTCGAAGGCGTTGTTGAGGCCAAGAAGAACATTGAGTACTACTCGGGCATCATCGGTCTGGCCTTGCCGGGACTTGCCAAGATGCTGAGCTCCACAGGACTTGGCAGCACCCTAGGAATGCTTGCAGGTATCGATCAGCCCCAAGAGCTCAGCAAGGCAGCAGAGCCTAAAGGGCAAAGGGAGACCATCATTGAGCTGGTGACCGAGTTCATGCAAGGGCTGGATGATACTCAATTGGGGCACATCTACCTGGTGTTTGTCGAACTCAGCAACAACCCGGCACTGATTGCGACGCTCTTGTCGCAGCTAAGCCAAAAACAAGGCAACGTATGACCGTAAAAAAAGAAATACAGATCAGCGCAAAGACCGAGGCCGAGGCCTTGGAAATCGCCCAAGCCATGCAGAGTATGAGCGGACATTTTGATGCACCGCAGTGGAAGGCCATTGCCAAAAGCATGCAGAATGCCACGGTTAGAATGCGCGTCAAACTACTTCTGACATGAAACAACGTCTGGACATGGACATGATGGAAACGCGCCTTATCAAAGGGGTGGTAATTGCCGGCGGCCTGTTTTTAGGCTACCGGTTGACTGCCAATGCCCTAAAAAATTGGAAGGAGCGCAAAACCACGGCCATGGCCGATCAGTCGCCCGAGGTGCGTCAAGCTATGTCCCTGCGATCTGCCATCAACCCCAGCGGCATCTCATGGCTGATGTGGACCGACGGCACCAATGAGACGGCCATCAAGCAGATCGCCTCCCAGATCCAAAACCTGGATGCCGTGGCGGTGGCCTACCGCAGTCTCTACCGAGATGAACTGATTAAAGACCTGCAAAGCGAGCTGTCCAGCGAGGACTTCAACGCCTTTTTGCAGGCAGTCTCTAACAACCGAATCAATACGAGTTCCGGCAACGGATCGTCAACCGGTCCGGGCGGAGTATACACCTCGCCGCAAAAACTGATTGTTGCCAAGCAGACCGTATTTGTGCGCACCTCACCTGACGCTTCCTACCACGGAGCCTGGTACGAGGTCGGCGAAAACAAGAACATTTTTAAGACCGCCAAGGCCGGCGAGTTTATTGGCTACGCTACGGGTAAGCAGCATTACGATTCCGACAACGACGTTAAGTTCATTGAGGTAGCCTACCGTGTGGCCAGCAGCGGAGTTCCCAGCGCCTACGCCAAAGAGGCCGGTAAGACTCGGCTGTTGTGGGTGTCGGCTTCAAGCAACTACGTCGAGCAATTTTCCACCGCGCAGACCATGGAGGCTCGCTATCCATCCACAAAGGGAGTAACCCGGTACTTGCTTCCTGTTGCCGGGCTTGGATGGCTAACCATGGCTGGGGCTAGGGTGGTAACCAATGCTCCGGCGGTGGTCATGGACGAACAATTTAAACCCATCAGCCAGGTACCGACCAATGTTCTGTTGGGATATCCGGTAATGACCCTCAGCGGTCAGGGCCATGAGTTTACCCTTTTTAGAACGATAGGCGGAAGCGACCGCTGGGTGGATTCCCGTCAAGTACAACACCTATAACAATGGACAAAGAGACCTTTACGACGACCTATTACCCCATGGCCCAAAAAGCAGGGGCTCGCTTTGGTTTAAACCCTGAAGTCATTTTGGCCCAAGCAGCAGTAGAAAGCGGATGGGGATCCAGCTATGGCGCCCGGGTACGAAAGAACTTCTTTGGCATCACTGCCGCAGGCGCACCCAATGAGTTTTGGGACGGCAGCTTCTCGGTGGGCCAAAACAAGTATGCCTTGAAATTCAGGGTGTACCAAACAGCACAAGACAGCTTTTATGATTTTGCCAGGCTGATTTCCAGCAAATACAAATCGGCCCTGGCGGTAAGCCACGATTCTACGGCCTACGCCAAGGCGATATCTCAAAGCGCCTACATCGCTGAGGCAAACGGCGACAACCGTGAAGGCTACCGTAAAGCAATTGTCTCAAGTGCAGCGAGCATTGCCGAAGTGATAAAAAAAAAGGGCTGGCAATAGTCCAGTCGTCGGCGGGCATTTCTACCGGAGCGCTGCTTCTGGTTGGACTTGCAGGCTGGCTGTGGTACAGACGAATCAGAAAGAAACGAAATGGCATTTAGAGTCAAAACCCTCCGCAGCGGTGAGTACTTCACCTTCACGGCCAAGCAGATCCTTCATCTGATCGGTGATTCGGTCAATGATGAGATTGTGATTGACGGTGAGACGTTTCGGATTTCTACTTGTCAGGAAATTGAAACAGGTACCGGCGTCGGTGGCAACATTGACTGGCAGGCTGAGGCGGTCGTGATCCCTTCAAACGGCGAATCGGCCTTTTATTTCCCGGTACCGGTGTCGGACACCCAGAGCTTGTTTCTCACCGTCAACAACGTGCTCTACAACTACGGCATTGAAGCGGACTTCCACATTGAAGGTGATCGGCTCTACTGGCATGGCAGGTTTCCGCTTGAAACGGACGATGAAATGATCATCCGCTACCCAAGCCCAATCAATTAACCTTAAACAACAAACAAAATGAGTGAATTAATCAAACTCAAACAGGTCAGTGGTCTGCAAACTGCCCTTGACGCCAAAGCCTTAGATTCTTCGGTTGTCAAAAAATCCAATAACCTCTCAGACATCAACGCGGCCAGTGCGCGATCAAACCTTGGGGTGTACTCCCAGGCGGAGGTCAACTCTCTTGTGGCCGGCGCTGAGAACGCCCGCAGCGTAGCGGACAACACCGCCCGCAATGCCTTGACTGGCCTGAAGGTCACCGACCGAGTGTTTGTCACCAACGACGGCGACGGCAAGTGGGCTTTGTACTTGGTCACGGCCATCACCAACGGCAACGGCTCGACTTCGACGTTTGTCAAGGTGGCCGACGAAGACATCTTCTCCAATGCCATTTCTGCTTCGGCGGTAAAGACGGCCTACGAGAGTAATGCCAACACCAACGCCTACACCGACGCTGAAAAGACCAAGGTTGGGCACTTGACGGTGACGCAGGCTGTGAACTTAGACACCATGGAATCGGGTCTGGCAACGACCACGACGACTGCAAACAACGCCTTGTCTACGGCCAACTCTGCCGCCACGGCTGCGGCAAGTGCGCAAACAACGGCCAACACGGCTGTGAGCAATGCCGCAGCGGCGCAATCAACCGCCAATGGGGCTGTTTCTGAAGCTGCAGCTGCACTTAGATCTGCGGATGAAGCTGCGACGGCTGCTGCATCTGCTCAGAATACGGCAAACACAGCCGTCAGCAATGCCGCTAACGCACAGTCTACTGCGAACAACGCCTTAGCCGCCGCCAATTCCAAAGAAGCGGCCTTTACCCAGGTTAGCGAGGTCTTCACGTTGCTAAGTGGTGCCGCCAGCACGCCCATCAGTGTCGACGTCTCTCGCCCCGTGGCTGGTGGTTTCGAGCCACTGGTGTTTTTCAATGGCTTGCAAGTAAAGACCATCACCTTCACAGCCGGAACAAAACGGGTAACCTATACGGTGCCATACAGCACTGAAGGAGATGATGTGATCACCGTTTCGTACTGCTACAACTAATGGATCGCGTTAAGGCCAAGCAAATCACCAATTGTCTGGACACGGTGTCTGCTCAGGAAGTATCTGGGGTAAAGCGGTTTTCTGCTCCCCAGGTATTTCTGGGCGAGCGCCAGAGTGTGGTGGTGTCGGATGGATTCATCTATTGGGTGGCAAGCCCAGAGAATCTAGATGAAAACGGCAACAGCCGCTTGTCGATGGAGAGTGGAAGTATGGTGCTGGAATTTTTTGACGGACAATGGACCAGATTTTAGAAATGAGCAAGCGCACCCGCTTTAAAATTAGCTTGGCTGCCATGGTTTTTTTGGTGGTGACCACTTATGTGTCCATGATGCTCGGGCAAGAAATCGTGGCAACTAGCTGCATTGCAGGTCTCATGACCGTGCTGTCTGCCTACATCTGGGCAGAAACGCAACGACCAAGTAACCCGACGACCTAGATGTCACGAATAGGTATAGTTGCCTCCGCATTTCTCGTTTTGAGTTTTGGTTTCACCTGCTTCCTTTGGAAAAAGTTTAGAAATCAACGGTCTGATTATCAGCGTGTATTTCAAACTATTGAACTGCGGAATCAAGAGCTCGCGACTTTGCGCTTAGAGAATGGGCGGTTGGCAGCCCAGAATCAGGTTCTCAGCTTAAAACGAGATGAGTTCGTGGCGCTTTTTCCAGATTTAGTAGATGAAATTCGACGACTAAAAGTCAGGCTAGCTAAAGCGAAATCCATTAATACCACTGGATTTGCGGTTTCCACTTCAGCTACGGTAATGCTAAGGGATTCCGTCCTATTCGACACGATTCAAAATAGCTACTTTGACTACGACGATGGATTTTTTAGAGTTCGTGGCAGGTCTATTGGCAATCAACAGCATTTAGACCTAGGCTACCACGACACCTTGGTGCAATTAGTTTACTGGGGAGAGCGTGAACGCCCGTGGCTTTGGATATTCTCACGTCGCAAGCTCATGCAAAGGGTAAGCCTCAAGAACCCCAACGCCTCAATCACTTTTTCAGAATACATCCAAATCGCAGATCCTCAGTGAAACCCTACATCATACCTAAACATCACGGAACCATCGTCTTGGACGGTGTAGACCTTAACGATCTTGACGCCAAGATGAAAACCCTTCAAAAGGAATTCACCGTTAGGGAAATCGACATCACGTTTAAAGATGAGAAGATCGCCTTCAATCAAGTACGTTCTTCAAAGGACGCCTATCAGTTTATTAAGGATGTCTTGTTTGAAGGAATGGAAATTCAAGAGCATTTCGTAGTTCTCTTTCTCTCGCAGTCCAATCAAATCATTGGTTACTACCGCCATTCCAAAGGAACAATTAACTCTACACAGGTTGATATTGAGTTGGTCATGGCGGTTGCCATTAAGTCATTATCCAAAGCCATGATTGTTTCACACAATCACCCATCTGGAAACAAAGAACCTAGTGAGGCGGACCGTACCATGACCAAAAAGCTGAAGCAAGCCGCCGCTTTGTTTGACATTTCGGTCTTGGATCACGTCATTGTCACAAATGAAGGTTACTATTCCTTTGCCGACAGTGGTGAGCGTAGCCTGTCTGGGTTGCCCGGCAAAACGTTTAAAGGACTTAAAGGCACAACCAATCCGGGTGACGAACTAGAGTTTGATGCCTTAAACTATGTGGCCTCATGAACATGTTTACAGCCAGCAACTACTTAGAAAAGAGCTGTCTCATCCCGGTGTCAAAGCTTCCGGACCCACTCAAGAAAGGTCATGCTTTAGCGCTAAAAGCCTTCGATTCAAAAGCTCTTGCCTACACGTCAAACGACATTGTTAGGGCATCTATGGACCATTACCTTTTGGCAATCAATGAGTTTATGGCTGTCAAGGATCCAAAGCGGCAACCAGCCGCGGCTCAAAAACAAGGTGGCCAGGCAAAGGCGAATCGAGAGATTCCGGGTCACCATCGCAGTTCAGCCAAGGGAGGGGGCGAAGGCAATGTGGAGCGCATCCCGGAGGAAATTCGCTTTATTCGACGCTATGCCGCAATGCACGGTAAGGTCACAACTAAGTTGACGGTGATGCGACTGTTGACCTCCATGCAAAAAGCCATGCTTGAGAGGCGCATTCGAAAAACCAGTCCCTATGCCCATGAGATACTGCACATCCAAGATCAACTCATTTCATGTGCAAACAGAATGGGCGAGCAAGCTGAAATTAGCATTGGCTCCAAGCAACTTTTGGAATACAAGGAGATTGCCTCATCGCAAAGAATACGTGCGTCTATCGCCTTGCTCAAGGCATTTGTTTCCATTCACGGACGAGTAGGGGTGGAGCAAAAGGCAGACAGGTTGGTGAAGGCAATGGAGCGGATGGTGAAAAGTGGGACGATTACCAAGAATGACCCCTTTGCAGCCAAGTTGAATGAGGCATATAAATCACTGAGGATTTACCAACGCGATAAAAAAGCGTTTCCAGAAATCAAGCAAAGTGAGCTTAATGGAATCATTGGGCTTTTAGGCGTCGACACTAAGAAACCCACACAATCAAAATCCGCAGCACCTGGCGTTATTTCAAGCGCGGAACTTTTGAACATGGATTTTGAGACCATTGGACTCACCGGAAGATTTAAGGAACTCATTGGCGACCCATCGGTGGGATTTACGGCAATGGTTTTTGGTCAACCTAAAAGTGGAAAGTCCACGCTAATGCTCGAGTTTGCGCATCACTTAGCTGTGCATCATGGGAAAGTCCTTTACGCAGCTATTGAAGAAGGATATGGATATACCCTGAAAGAAAAAGTTTCAAGGATTCGCGCTGTTCATCCGCGGCTGAGTATAGCGGAGTCACTACCAAAGGACCTTGCACAATTTGATTTCGTATTTATTGATAGTGTCAGTCGCGCCGGAATGGAGTTGGAGGACCTAGTTAAGTTGAAAGAACGCAATCCCCGGACAGGCTTTGTGTACATTTTCCACTCGACCAAGGATGGGAAGTTCAGAGGCGGAAATGAGCTGGCTCATGAGGTGGATGTGATTATTGAGGTCGGACTGGGTCAGGCAAATGGAGCGGGTCGGTATGGGAGTGGGGAGATTCAACTTCCCACCAGACATAATGAATCAACACTTTAAAGAAATTTCTCGACGAAATCAAAACATGGGGCACAATTTAATTAATTCACAACCAAATGTCTAAATTGTCTGATTGAAATCATTTCGGAATTGATAATTCCTGATTTTCCTCAACAATAAGGTGATAGTCGTTTCCATTGTACACATATTCGATTATCATCTTTTTAAGATTTCCAAAATCAGGATCTCCAGCTAGATCATTTGATACAAATATTGTTAATGAATTATTGACAATTCTACTATTGAGAATCTCTGTTAAATCTATGGAGTTAATATCAGTTCCATAAGTCGCTCTTTTTATATAAAGAATTTCATTATTTATTAATGGAATATTTGCACTTATTGAATTTGAACTATTGTCGATAATATTAAGTTTTAAGCGTTCTACGACTTCATCGATACCTCCTTTATTCTTATTTTTATTTGCAATATAGATTGAGTTAATTAGCCAAATAGAGCAAATCAATGATGATAGAATAAATATTCCTTCCCAATTATCTGCAGAAATTCCAAATATATTTTGTTTAAATTCAGTTGTTATTAACGCTACAATGAGCGTTAGAAGTATGCTCATCGGTGTAACCCATATTCTTCTTGAAATAAACACATCTTTGGTGTCAATCAATACTAATTTTATTTTATCTGAAGTTGTCACGACAATATCGTGATCAAGATTCGTATACACTGTTACTTTCTTAGAGAGCTCTCGACCAATATTCACGAAACTATTTTGAGTTTCAGTATTAATGTTTCTCATCTTCTAAATCATTTAAATTATCAAGGATACCCAAAGCATGTTGGCTTGTGAAGCCACAGTTCTCACAGATAATAGGAATAGTTGGAATAGAAGAGCCTCCTAAAGAAGTAATGTGAAGGTTTGATTGAAGTGTGTTGTTAAAATAGCCTGCTGCCATAATGAAATTATCACCTTTACACATTGGACATTTTAATTCCACGACTCGTTCAATGATTTTTGCTTGCAATTTTTCTTTTTCTTTTTGACTAAATTTCATTTTTCCTGTCTAATTTATTCATTAATAATTGGCTTTGAAATTTTTAAAGTATAGTATTCGTGTCAATAGTATTTTAATTGATAGATTTTTTTTTTGAATGCTTGTGGCCATTTATCTACATGTATCGGCCATTAGGGCAAAAACGATTCTGTTCGCTACGGAAGCTTTCACATCAAAGCAATCCGTTTTGAAAGATGAATGATGGTCACTACACAATGGCATAATTAACCATTCGTTGTTCTCATTCTCGCATGCGTTGATATGTCCACCTACTAAAGCTTTGTTGGGACATTTATATACTGAGCATACAGGCGGTTTGCGGCTTTTTGTAGCCTTGACCCAGTGATCGAGCCAAGTTCGACATCCGCAGTTTGGCCTTTCAGTCTTAATTATTTTTTTAAATTGCATTTTAATAAGATTGTATTACACCACAATCTTATTGAGAATTTAGATAAATCTCGTGATAGAAAAATATCCCGTCAGAGGCGTTAGGATCTCAAATATGCTAATTTAGCCAATTAAAGAGCTTATTAGATTTCCCAGAAGCGGAAACGCCTCATGAGTTCTTCTTGGCTGTTGCAATCATTTATTTCTCTAGCTTTTGCTACTTGGTTAGCCACTGTAGTTACTTTAATTTTCAAAAGTTTAGCGACTTCCTTTCGGCTGTATCCTTTTTGGATCTCCTTTAAAACCTTAATCTGTCCTTCTGTCAGTGTGAGTTCCCTGGTTTCTTTATATGATTCAGTAGAGTTAATTGTTTGTATTACCTTCGGACAATAGTAGGATTGGCCTTGGAGTAATGCTTGCAATCCGAGCATTAGCGCATCCGCTCCAGATGTTTTAGACACATAACATGGAACATTTTGATCCTGAATTCGGTTGAGCAAGTCCTTATTTACATGAGAGCTAAATATGAGGAGTGGTATTCCAAAGCTTCGAGCGGCTTTAATTAATTTCAAATTACAGCCCTCTGTCAATTCAAGATCGCTCACCACATAATCTAAAGGCAATTTTTTAGTAATATGGGCCTCTGCCTCAGTCACGGTTGAGTACTCATGGAAATTGGCGTTAGGTACAATCTCCAACACCTTCTGCTTTATAACTAATCTGATCACTTCGTGATCGTCAAGAATCAGTATGTCCATAGGGTATGCTGATGATATGAGAGAGGACGCCATCTTGAACCATTACTTTTTGGTGAGCGCCAATGATGTTCAATCTGTCTTCGATGATCAAAATTCCGTAACCATTTTTTGACGATGACTTGCTTTTTATCCATGATAGGGCCTCTGGGGTAGCTCGGTACACCACGATAATATTTAACTGGTCGTCATCATCACATGAAGTGATTTGAACTCGCTTGACACGTGCGTGTTTTACTGCATTGGTGACAATTTCTTGTACGGCCCAATACGCGTGGTGAAGAGAATTCACGGAAGGATAGTTTTCAGCATCTGACTCGTAGGAAACAACTACCTCACCCATTGACATTTGCAAAGCCAAAGATTTAAAGCTCGTGTCCCAGTTAGGATTCGAGAGCCCCTTTGGATACATGAATTCTACAATCTGGTGAGTCCTATCTTTAAATAGATGATAGTCGTTCTCTAATCGGAGTAATTCATCCAGCGCTTCACCTTCAAGTTTAGGCTTTAGGCTGCTAAAGTGCTGCGTCATTACAATCCAATGAGCGCCAAGTTGATCGTGAAGCTCGCTAGCGATGCGCTTACGTTCTGAATCTATCCCTTGAAAACTAGACCTATACAGCCGTTTCATTGCTCTTCCATACCGAGTAACAATTCGATACGCATAGAGAAATATAAATAGCGTTACTAAAATCGCAGGAATAAATACTCCAACTACTTCAATAAGTAAGGAATCTGCGGAATTGTACATGAATTATTGACAATGAGGATAAATAAATTAGAATTGTTGAATTGATGAAATAACTGGAATATATTGAGTCCGTCCAATCAACCTTCACGCGACCGAATAAAAATATCAAATGGGTCACTATTAATACGGAAAGCATCCAGCCAAATGAGGGAATGAGACCTCTGTTCCTTTGACTAGAAGAAACTAAGTAATAGATGTGTGAGAGAATGAAGTAATAGGATAAGAGGTAACTAATGTCTATTATACATCTATTCTTAAGCTGAAGATTAATTGAAATTACTAATATCAGCAATAAGTAAAACTTCCAGTTTATATTTTTTGATATTAAAGCTGCTATTATTGCAATTGGGAAAGCGCAATGTACAAAATGAAATGTCAAAGATGTATTTGGGACAATCCAAGTAAGAATACTTTGGATATACCAAATTAAATAAAATAAAAAAATTGAATAATTTTTATTTTTTATTTTAGATCCGAAATATATTGATAAACTAGTTCTAAATAATAGAAAAGTTAGTAGACTAAACTCAATATATTGATAGATTTCTCTCATTGATTAAATCATCAATGCTGAGGTTACATTACAGCTTATTGGGCAGTTATTGGCCATATCCAATAAAACACCTTTTGTCATATCGTCGCCATTGTCGTCGACGCCAACCACTACAATGGTCAATGTGCCTGCCTCATTCAATGCGAAGTACGTGCGGATGTTGACACAGCCTGCTTGGTCCATTACCAGTTGATAAGCATCCTTGTCAATCATGCTGGCAACCGTTAGGCCTTGGAACTGAGTTGCGTTCTGATAAGCGTGGGTCATGCTTTTCGCTTCATCTAAAGAGATGACATGTTGGTTGTTAGCCATTTTAGTAGGGTTTTAAGTGAAGCCGCTAATTAAGAATGAAAATATTTATTTCTCGTGATATAATTCTATCACGAGAATTTTCTGGGAAAGTTCAACCTTGGCCGCTCAACTCACAACAGAGGTTTACAATGCGGTGTTCCAATATTGTTCAGCGGGTAATTGTTGTATCCGCCTTGGTTTTTTCCCCTTTGGCATTCTGCTATGGCCAAGTTCAAAGTGCGCCCGGCGGCATCAATGGCGCAAGTCTTTGGAGCGCTAACGGCGACTCAAGCGATTTCATCGGCAACTACAGAAGCATCAATCTTCTAAAGCTCAAGAGTCAAGCTGATACGAGCATCCCTCCGATGCAAGGAGCCACAACGGTCTTCCTGGTGCTCAAGCCCAACT
>JACCDH010932457.1_pt1 | contig 11831 bp, 8 predicted proteins | sample 7442481 | NCBI WGS metagenome assembly JACCDH01 (sample SAMN15323433, study PRJNA562643) | freshwater metagenome | isolation source: river surface water | place: USA:Blue River Watershed | collected 2017-08-15 | reverse complement strand
AGGTCGAAGAAAAGCAGGAGCAGCTCGAGACTGCGAATTCTGCGCTGGAAGACGCGCGGCAGCGTCAGCCCCGGCTGGAGCAGGAGCGTCGCGACGCTCAGGAGCAGGCAATCCAGCAGAATGCCGCGCATGCACAGCTTGAGGCCCGGCTGGCAACCCTCAAGCAGCTGCAGGACAACCTGCAGACCGAGGGCAAGGTTGCGCCATGGCTGGAGAAACATGAACTCGGCAAACTGCCTCGTCTGTGGCAGAAGCTGAATATCGAAGCTGGCTGGGAAACCGCGCTCGAATCAGTGCTGCGCGAACGCACCGGCGCGCTCGAAGTGTCGAATCTGGACTGGGCCAAGGCGTTTTTCAGTGATGCGCCACCCGCCAAGCTGTCACTTTTCTCGTTGTCTGGCACTGCCGCTGGTAGCGCCGAGGTGTCGTCCGGACTGAAGCCTCTGCTGTCTTTGCTTCAGCTGAATGATCCGGGCTTGCGCGCCCTGATGCAGGACTGGCTGCACAATATTTACATCGCTGAAGATGCGAGTGCCGCCATGGCGGATCGCTCGCGCCTGCCATCCGGTGGCTGTTTCGTCACGAAACAGGGTCATCTGATCAGCAAGCTGTCGGTCCGCTTCTACGCGGCCGACTCCGAGCAGGATGGGATGCTCGCTCGCCAGCAGGAAATTGATAATCTGGTTCGCCAGGTAAAGGCTCAGCAGCTGCTTGCCGATGAGGCGCGTCAGCGCTCGGTGCAGTCCGATGCGGCACTCACGCAGGGTACGCAAAAGCTGGAAGAGCTGACGCGACAGGTCGCGTCGCTGACTGATTCGCTGCATGCGTTGCAGATGGATTTGCTGCGTCAGAATGAAGTCGTTGAACGTATCAGCCAGCGCAGCACGCAGATCGAAACGGATCTCACCGAGATTTCGGCACAAGAAGCCGAGCAGAACCATATCCGCCAGGAAGCCGAGATGGCGCTTGAGCAGCTGGATGTGGAACTGGGCGAGGTGCAGGAAAAACATGAAGACGGTCAGACCGTCTATCTCGAACATGAACAAAAGCTGAATCAGGCGCGCGAAGCGCTGCGCGACTTGGAGCTGGCCGCACAGCAGGCCGAGTTTGCGAAGCGTTCGCATGAGAACCGCATCGAAGAGCTCAAGCGCAGCATCACGACCGCACTGGAGCAGTCGGCCCAGCTCTTTGCCAGCATGGAGCAGGGTCAGCTGGAGCTGGAATCGCTGGATGACCAGACAGCGCAGGCTGGTTTGCAAAGTTTGCTGGAGCGGCGCAGCGAGCAGGAAGTCGCGCTGGCGAACGCGCGTCATGAACTGGACCAGCTCACACAGCGCATGCGTGGACAGGAAGAGGCGAAGATGGTCGCCGAGCGCGCGCAGCAACCGATGCGCGACCGTATCGTTGAACTTCAGCTGAAGGAACAGGCGGCGCGCCTGAACCAGGAGCAGTTCGCGCAGCAGCTGGCCGAGGCAGAGGCCGATGAAGCTGCACTGGCCGAGAAACTCACCGAAGATATGCGTCCGTCTTATCTGCAGGGCGAGGTCACACGCCTGACCAACCAGATTAATTCGCTCGGCCCAGTGAACATGGCCGCGCTGGATGAGCTTGCTCAGGCGTCAGAGCGGAAGAATTTCCTTGATGCGCAGAATGCCGACCTCACCGAAGCGATCACCACGCTGGAAGACGCGATCCAGAAGATCGACATGGAAACACGCGATCTGCTGCAGGATACTTTCGACAAGGTCAATCATCACTTTGGCCAGCTGTTCCCCGAGCTGTTCGGCGGCGGCAATGCGAAGCTGGTGATGACGGGTGAAGAGATCCTCGATTCGGGTGTGCAGGTGATGGCACAACCTCCAGGCAAGAAGAATGCGACGATTCACCTGCTATCGGGCGGTGAAAAGGCGCTGACGGCGACTGCTCTGGTGTTCTCTATCTTCCAGCTCAATCCCGCACCGTTCTGTCTTCTCGATGAGGTGGATGCGCCGCTGGATGACTCCAACACTGAGCGCTTCTGCACGATGGTCAAGCGTATGGCGTCGCAGACCCAGTTCCTGTTCATATCGCACAACAAGATAGCGATGGAGATGGCGCAGCAGCTGATTGGCGTGACCATGCAGGAGCAAGGGGTGTCGCGCATTGTTGCCGTCGATATGGAATCGGCGGCCAATCTCGCGTCCGAGGTACAGGCGGCCTGATCGGGGCGCTGCAGGCCACGGGCTGCGCCCCGCGGGCAGAGCGGGCTGATCCGGCTCGCCGCCCTTCCGGGTCAATCCCACAGGAGTGCGGATCGAACCAGCGCGGCGCGCTTCTGGTAGTAAGCTTCGTTCTCTTCAGCTTCGCGCGCCCGGGCGTGTTCGACTGCGGCGCACATCAGATAATGTTCTTCAGTTCGTTCAAGCCACCAGCGACGCAAGCGACGCAGCACCGGCTTCAGCGACAACATGGTCAAATTCTGCAGCTTGATGTCAGTGATCTCATGCACGGTTCGCCCTCCTAGGCAGTGATCGTGCAGTTATCTTAATGACAATAAAAATTGATGATTTTGACATCTATCAACAATGCGATCCGGCAAGCAAGCGCATTGCGCTGCAATCATGCTTAGAAACACGCCGTGCGAGACGATCAAATGATGCGCATCTCTTACAATGTCGTACCGCGGTATCGCTCCGGGAAATCCCCATGCATTTATCGAAATTTCTTGAACGAAAGTCGGAGAACCGGCAATGACTGAGTTGCAGGCCAGCCTGATCGCTATTGGCGGCGCCATCGTCGTAGGCGTTGTGTCTTATAACAAATGGCAGGAGTGGCGCGCACGACGCTCGGTGGAAAATGCGTTTTCTCCGTTGCAGGAAGATGTGCTGATGGTCCCCAAAGGGACCGCCGAGCGGCAGGAGCCCGTGCTCGACCCCGTGGCGACAGATCACACTACACATGATGCGGAGCATCCTGCGGATGCCTCTCGGTATCAGAGCGGGCGAGACGATCCCTCGGCGCCTTTCGTCGAGGCAGCGCCCAAGCCTTTTCCGCTGGATACCTTCATCGATTGCGTGATACCGCTGTCACTGGAAATGCCGCTACGCGGCGAAAAAATCACCACAGCATTTCAAAAGCTCAGACTGGTCGGCAACAAACATGTCGAGGTCATCGGTGAGACAGAGACTGGCGAGTGGGAAAAGGTTGCAGTGGCTGGCGGCTATCATGCGCTGCAGGTGGGTGTGCAGCTCGCGAACCGGCATGGTCCTCTGTCAGAGCTAGAGTACTCCGAACTGGTGACCGGACTGAATCAGTTGTCCGATGAGCTCGATGCTACGCCTGAACTGCCAGATATGACCGAAGTGATGACGCTGGCCCGGCGACTCTATCAGCTGATCCACGAGTTTGATGTGCAGCTGTCGATCAATGTTCGCGCGAAAGAGGGACCCTGGTCTCTGGCGACGATTCGTCCTGCGCTGCAACGTCAGGGTCTGGAGCTTCGTCCCGATGGACGCATGGTGATGCAGGATGGTGAGGGCAGCGCGCTTTACTGGGTGCTGACCAACGCAAATCCGGCGGACGACACCAGCAGCCTGATGACTCTCTTGCTACCGGTGGCGACAGTCGCTCCCGAGCGCGATGGCTTCAAGTCCATGACTGCCTTTGCGCGCTCACTGGCCAACCGCCTGTCAGGAACCATGGTCGATGATGCGGGACATCCGTTGTCAGATGAATCGCTGGCGGCGATTGCACAGCAGATTCGCTCCTTCTATAGCGCCATGGAGCAGACCGGAATTTCACCGGGATCACCCCGCGCGCAGCGACTGTTTGCCTGATGTCTCAGAGCGAGCTGTTCCGCGATGCTGGTTCAAAGGAACCGGCAGCCTCTGACTGGCGATCGCGCGCGGGCTGGCTGCGTGATCAGCTGAACCGGCATGCGCATGCTTACTATGTGCTCGACAATCCCAGCATTCCCGATGCCGAATACGATGCGTTATTCGCTGAGCTGCAGCGACTGGAGTCTGAGCATCCTGAACTGCTATCTCCAGACTCACCCACGCAGCGCGTCGGCGGCGCGCCATTGCCAGAGTTCAGCCAGGTGCAGCATGACGTGCCGATGCTGTCGATTAACAATGGGTTCTCTGACGAAGATATCGAAAACTTCGATCGTCGAGTGCGCGAAGGGCTGGGCAGCGATGCGTCTGTCGAGTACGCATGCGAGCTGAAGTTCGATGGGCTGGCAATTAATTTGCGCTATGAGCACGGTGTTCTGGTGCAGGCAGCAACCCGCGGCGATGGAACCACGGGTGAAGATGTCACCGCAAATATCCGCACTGTGCGTTCGATACCGCTGAAGCTGCATGCATCCAATCCACCGGCACTGATCGATATCCGGGGCGAAGTGCTGATGTTCAAGGCAGATTTCGCGCGGCTGAATCAGCGCCAGCGCGAAGCGGGACAAAAAGAATTTGCCAATCCTCGCAATGCTGCCGCAGGTAGCCTTCGCCAGCTGGATTCACGCATTACTGCGCAGCGAAATCTCCGATTTTTCGCGTACGGTATAGGTCGGCTTGATGGCGCGGATTTTCCTCTGCGCCACTCCGAACTGCTGGACTGGTATCGCACGCTCGGTGTTCCTGTCTGCGATGAGCGTGCGGTAGTCCGCGGGGCGGATGGCTTGCTGAATTTTTTTGCTGACATTGGCCGTCGACGCTCGGCCTTGCCCTACGAGATTGATGGCGTGGTCTACAAAGTGGACCACGTCACTCAGCAGCAAACCCTGGGGTTTGTTTCGCGTGCTCCCCGTTTCGCGCTCGCGCATAAATTTCCTGCTGAAGAAGCGACCACCACCGTACTCGATATTGTCGTGCAGGTCGGCCGCACCGGCGCGCTGACACCCGTCGCGCGGCTGGCACCGGTCTCTGTGGGCGGTGTCACAGTCACTAATGCGACGCTGCACAATGAGGATGAAGTGCGGCGCAAGGATGTGCGTATCGGCGATAACGTGATCGTGCGCCGTGCCGGTGATGTGATACCGGAAGTGGTGGCGGTCGTGCCGGAGAGACGCCCGAAAGATGCGCGCGAATTCATTATGCCGGCGGCATGCCCTGTCTGTGGCTCTGCGATCGTCCGGCCGGAAGAAGAAGCCGTTGCACGCTGCTCAGGCGGCTGGATCAAGTGCGCTGCACAGCGCAAAGGCGGTCTGCTGCATTTCGTGTCGCGACGAGCGATGGACATTGAAGGTCTGGGCGAGCAGCTGGTAGAACAACTTGTCGATCGAGGACTGGTCACGACCCCTGCGGACTTTTACAAGCTCGGGCTGGTGATGCTGGCCGAGCTGGACAGGATGGCGGAAAAGTCCGCGCAAAATGTACTCAATGCGCTGGAAAAATCCAAGCTGACGACGCTGGCAAGATTCACCTACGCACTGGGCATCAGGCATGTGGGCGAATCGACCGCCAAGGCACTCGCCAGGCATTTCGGCACGCTGGATGCGCTGCTTGAAGCCACAGAGGAACAGGTGCTCGCCGTTGACGATATCGGACCGGTGGTCGCGCAATCTATCCTGAGCTTTCTTTCTGATCCGCTCAACCGCGAGCTCATCGAGCAGTTGCGTGCAGCGGGGATTCACTGGGAAGAGAACGAGCCCGAGCGAAATCATCAGACTCTGGCTGGCAAGACCTTTGTTCTGACCGGTACCTTGCCGACACTCAAGCGAGATGACGCCGCCGCAATGATTGAAGCGGCCGGAGGCAAGGTTGCAGGATCGGTGTCAAAGAAGACGAGTTATGTGGTCGCCGGTGACGATGCAGGCAGTAAACTCGCGAAGGCGCAAGAGCTCGGTGTGCCGGTACTCGATGAAACAGAATTTCTGAAAATGCTGGAGTCTTAAGAATGACAAAAATCACGAAGGCAGTCTTCCCGGTCGCCGGTCTTGGCAGCCGGTTTTTACCGGCGACAAAGGCGCAGCCCAAAGAGATGCTGCCGATTGTCGACAAGCCGCTGATTCAGTATGCGGTCGAAGAAGCCGTTGAGGCTGGCATCACTGAAATGATCTTCATCACCGGCCGCAACAAGCGTGCGATCGAAGATCATTTCGACAAGGCCTATGAACTTGAAGCGGAGCTGGAGGCAGCAGGAAAGGACACGCTGCTGCAAATGGTGCGCGAAGTGATACCGAAGCATGTGAACTGCATGTACATACGTCAGCCGCAAGCACTGGGTCTGGGACATGCGGTGTTGTGTGCGCGGCCTATTGTTGGCGACGATCCTTTTGCGGTGTTGCTGGCAGATGACTTCATGCAAGGCGAGCGTGGCGGACCGGGTGTGATGGCACAGATGGCTGCAACCTTCGAACGCGAACAAGCCAGTCTGCTGGCAGTGCAGGATGTGCCACGCGAGAACACACGTCAGTACGGCATTGTCAGCACCGAGGCTTTTGGTGATCGCCTCGAAAAAGTCAAAGGCATCATCGAGAAGCCCATGCCCGACAAGGCACCCTCAACGCTGGCTGTCGTCGGTCGTTATGTGCTGACGAATCGCATCTTTTCCTGCCTTGAAAAACTGGGAAAGGGTGCGGGTGGCGAGATCCAGCTGACAGACGGTATCGAAGCGCTGATGCAGTATGAAACCGTGCTGTCCTATCGGTATAAAGGACGCCGTTTCGATTGCGGTTCAAAGCTGGGCTATCTGCAGGCCTCGGTCGAGATTGGTTTGCAGCACGCTGAAACCGGCGCAGCATTTGCCGACTGGCTGGCCAATCGCCAGTCTGCCTGATCGGAGTCCGGCGATGGCAGTGCGCGAAATTTTAAAGATGGGTGACCCGCGCTTGTTGCGGCAAGCTGAACCGGTGACTGCTTTTGATACGCCCGAGCTGCATGAGCTGATCGCGGACATGTTTGACACCATGCATGCGGCGAACGGTGCGGGACTCGCTGCGCCGCAGATCGGCGTGAACCTGCAATTAGTGATCTTCGGCTTCAGCAACAATGCTCGCTATCCCGATGCGCCGCCCGTGCCGGAAACAGTGTTACTCAATCCGGTGCTGACACCCCTGTCCGATGAAATGGAAGAAGGATGGGAAGGCTGCCTGTCTGTGCCCGGCCTGCGCGGTGTGGTGCCGCGTTACACAAGTCTTCGTTATCAGGGTGTCGATCCCTATGGTCAACCCATCGATCGCGAGGTCGATGGTTTCCATGCACGAGTAGTGCAGCATGAATGCGATCATCTGATCGGTGTGCTGTATCCCATGCGCGTGAAGGATTTCAGTCGTTTTGGCTACACCGAGGTGTTGTTTCCGGGGATGGATCCCGGTGCAGATGATTGAGCGGGCCCATATTTTTTAGAATTGCTCATCCTCACCCAGATAACGCCATTGCCCGGTCGGCAGGTTGCCCAGCTTGACGCGACCTATGCGCACGCGCTTCAGGCCAAGTACCTTCAATCCAACCAGTTCACACATCCGTCGTATCTGCCGTTTTTTGCCTTCACGCAGCACGAAGCAAAGCTGATCTTCATTTTGCCAATGGACTTTGGCAGGCAGCAGCGCCTGACCATCGAGCGACAATCCGTGATTCAGGCGCTGTAGTTCCTGGTCGGGTAGTCGTCCCGGTTTGGCGTATTTCACCCGCACCAGATATTCTTTTTCGATATCGGTATCTTCACCGATCAGCTGTTTAGCGATGCGTCCATCCTGCGTCAGTATCAGCAGTCCGACGGAATCGATGTCCAGCCGCCCTGCAGGCACCAGGCTCTTGAGCTGCTCTGCAGAGAACTGCAATGGTGATTTATCCTGCGTCCAGCGGTTCTCGGGGCGCACCAGCGTGACCGCAGGTTTATAACCATCTTCGGCTTGCCCGCTGACGAATCCCATGGGCTTGTTGATCAGCACGGTCACCTTGCGAGCCTGCTGTGCCTGCGCCTGCTTCTCTATGGTGATTTTCTGATGCGGCAGCACTTTGCTGCCCAGCTCGGCAATCACTTGCCCGTCGACCCGCACCCACCCTTTGGCGATCCATTCATCAGCTTCACGGCGAGAGCAGAGGCCAAGCTCGGACATGCGCTTGGACAGACGGAGCGGTTCAGTCATGGAAGCCGTGAAGAGAGGTTCATGCGCGCAAAGCGTCAAGGAGATCGGATTCCAGCGCAATCTGGCTGCGGGCATGGGAGAGTACCGGGCCATCGACCAGGAAAACATCTTCGACACGCTCGCCCAGTGTCGTGATTTTTGCGGTGTGAAGGTTGACCTTGTAGCGCGCGAGCACGCTGGCAATCGAATAGAGCAGTCCGGTGCGGTCGCTGGCTGACACCGACAGCAAGTGGTACTGGCCACGCTCATCCGGCTGCAGGTTCACGGTAGGCGTGATCGGGAAGGTGCGCGACAGCCGCGACAGCCGTGCCTTGGCAGGTGGCGGCAATGCGTCATCAGAGGCAAGCCATTGCTTGAGTTCATGCTCGATCAGCGTGATCAGCTCGCGATAATTGTCGGCGAACGTGGGCTCGCTGACGAGGAAAGTATCGAGCGCATAGCCAGTGCGTGTGGTCTGTACCTTCGCATCGAGAATGCTGAAATTCTTGCGGTCGAAATAGCTGCAGATGCGGGCAAACAGGTCAGGGCGGTCACGCAAATAGACGACGACCTGCAGACCTTCTCCAATCGGACCGAGCCGGCAGCGGACAATGGGTTTCTCGCTGTCGACATGCTCACACAGCACGCGGGTCTGCCAGGCGATTTCGGAAGCGTCATGACGAAGGAAATAGCCGACGTCGAGCGTTTTCCACAAGGCCTCGTGCACGTCTGCCGGCAATCCATGCAGACGCAGGCTGGCGATCGCTTCCTGCTGCCGTTTCTGCAGCTCGCGGTCGGTCGAGGGCGCTTCACCACCGAGTACGCGCAGGCTCATCCGGTACAAATCTTCTAGCAGCTTGCCTTTCCATGCATTCCAGACTTTGGGGCTGGTGCCTCGTATATCGGCGACTGTCAGCAGATACAGTGCAGTCAGGTGGCGCTCATCTTTGACGACCTTCACGAACGCGCGGATCACATCAGGATCAGACAGGTCCTGCTTCTGGGCGACATGCGACATCTGAAGATGATGCTCGACCAGGAAGACGACAAGATCCGCATCGTCTTTTGAAAGGCCGTGTTCGCGGCAGAAGCGCCGCGCATCGACTTTTCCGAGTTCGGAATGATCGCCGCCGCGTCCTTTGGCGATGTCATGGAACAGTGCGGCGATATAAATCAGCCAGGGCTGCGGGAAGTTGGCCATCAGCTGGCTGCAGAATGGATATTCGTGCGCGTGTTCCGGAATCGCGAAGCGTCGTACATTGCGCAGCACCATCAGGATGTGCTGATCGACGGTATAGACATGAAACAGATCATGCTGCATCTGACCGATGATCCGTCGAAATGCTGGCAGATATCGGCCCAGTATCGACAACTGGTTCATATTGCGCAGTGCATGCGTAATGCCCTTGGGCGCTTTCAGTATCTGAAGGAACAGCTCGCGATTCTTCGAGTCGCGACGAAAACTCGCATCAATCCGAAAGCGTGCATGCCACAGCGCGCGCTGCGTGCGGGCAGTCATGCCCTTGAGTTCGCCATGCTGCTCTAGCAGAAGAAAGATCTCCAGCATCGCTGATGGTGTGTCTTCAAACACCTTGTCATGCGCGATGTCAATCATGCCGTTCACTTCATTGAAGCGCTCGTTCACTGGGCGCGACACGCTGGGCTGCGGGAAAAGACGTGCTTCGATATTCTGTAAAAGAATCGTGTTGAGCTGCGTCACCGCTTTGGCCGCCCAGTAATAACGCTGCATCAGTACTTCACTGGCGCGTCGCGCTTCGGTGGTCTCGAAACCGAAGGTCTCGGCCACCGGGTTCTGCACATCGAATACCAGCCGGTCTTCGCGGCGGTTGGTGTGCAGATGCAGACGAATACGAATGTCTTTGAAGGCGCGTTCTTTTTCAGCCAGCTGGCGCGCCTCAGTTGGCGTGATCATGTCATTCGCTGCCAGTTCGCGCCACGAATTACCTAGCCCGGCCGCTTTCGCTACCCACAGAATCACCTGCAGGTCGCGCAAACCTCCTGGGCTTTCCTTGCAATTGGGTTCCAGACTGTAGGGCGTGTTTTCATACTTGACGTGTCGCTGGCGCAGCTCAAGCACCTTAGCCTGAAAGAACGCGCGCGCATCCATGGCTTGCGCATAGCGCTCGCAGAGGCGATCTAATAACTTGCGATTACCAGAGATTAGTCGTGCCTCGAGCAGGCTGGTTTGTACTGTGATGTCCGCAGCAGATTCGGTCAGGCATTCATCGACTGTACGTATGCTGTGACCGATCTCCAGCCCGAGGTCCCAGAGCATTTGCACCAGTTGTTCGAGCTTGTCGCGCAGCGACGCGTCCGGCGCAGCGGGCAAGAGGATCAGGAGATCAACGTCAGATTGGGGGAAAAGCTCGCCGCGCCCATAGCCGCCCACGGCGACAAGCGCGGTATCGGCGGGCATGTCGAAGCGCTTCCATGCGTGCGTCATGACCTGATCGGTCAGCTGGCGCAAGCGCTTAAGTAGTTGTTCGGGTTTGCGGTCTTGCTGGTAGTCGTTGACGACGGAACGCCGGCCTTCGCGCAGCTGCTCGCGCAGCGAGCTGGCCAGCGAGACCGGATCAGGCGAGGGCCGCAATGCTGCCGGCATGATGCTCCCTGATAAAAGCAGGAGGTGCCGGCATTGCCGGCGATATGGTCAGTACTTCGAAGCCGGTCTCGGTGACCAGCACGGTATGCTCCCACTGCGCAGACAGGCTGCGATCGCGAGTTTTTATGGTCCATCCGTCTCCCATCTCGCGGATCTCGCGGCGACCGGCATTAATCATGGGTTCGACGGTGAAAATCATGCCAGCTTCCAGCTTTGCCAGTGTGCCGGGGCGGCCGTAGTGCAGCACCTGCGGCTCTTCGTGGAACACCTTGCCGATGCCATGCCCGCAAAATTCGCGTACGACAGAGAAGCCGGCATTTTCGGCATGCTGCTGTATCACGTAACCAATGTCCCCCAGATGGGCGCCCGGACGAATCTTGGAAATACCCAGCCACATGCAGTCGTAAGTAATTTCTGCAAGGCGTTTTGCCAGAATCGACGGCTCGCCGACGAAAAACATGCGGCTGGTGTCGCCGTGGTAACCATCCTTGATGACGGTGATGTCGATGTTGATCACATCGCCATTCTTGAGCACCTTGTCGCCAGGGATGCCATGGCAGACAACGTCGTTCACCGAGGTGCAGATCGATTTCGGGTAGGGCGTGTAGCCCGGAGGGCAGTAGTTCAACGGCGCAGGTATCGTTTGCTGCACATTGACCATGTAGTCATGGCAAAGCTGGTCAAGCTCAGCGGTGCTGATTCCCGCTTTAACGTGGGGAGCGATGAAGTCGAGGACTTCCGCCGCCAGCCGGCCGGCAATGCGCATTCCCTCGATGTCTTCGGAGGTCTTGATGGATATGGAGCCCATGGGGGAATTCTCTGCGGGCGCTGAGTCGGCGCCGGGCAAAACCTAAAGCACAGATTATAGTCGAGCCAGCGTTTCGGGTCGGACGGGCTTGCCGGGTTTGTAAAAGATGGGGGAAATCGGTTAGAATCGCGGGTTGACCGGGAAGGAATGTCCGTTTTTACGTAAAACCTTCGGTTTCTGGTCAGTTCGTTAAATTTTTGCAAATCGCGAGCCTGTGCCTCCAAGGGTGCCCTCAGCCAGAACCGGCGGGGTCGCTGGCCAGGCTCCAGACCCAACCCTGGAGAGCTCTACATGTCAGTCACCATGCGTGAAATGCTGGAAGCCGGTGTCCATTTCGGTCACCAGACCCGCTT
>JACCDH011299775.1_pt1 | contig 11832 bp, 9 predicted proteins | sample 7442481 | NCBI WGS metagenome assembly JACCDH01 (sample SAMN15323433, study PRJNA562643) | freshwater metagenome | isolation source: river surface water | place: USA:Blue River Watershed | collected 2017-08-15 | reverse complement strand
TCTTCTTTCTAGATCCATTATCAGCAGTAATTGCACTCCTTACGCTGCCGCTCATCCCATTCTTTGGTGCGCTTATTGGTCGATACACCAGTGACTCAGTTTCGAAGAAGTGGAGATCTCTCGGGTCACTATCGCGGTATTTCGAAGATTCCCTGCAGGGCTTTATCACCTTAAGAATCTTTGGTCGCCAGCGTTCGCAAGGAGACCGAATTCAGAAAATGGGCGATCAGTACACCGATGAAACGATGAGTGTTCTGAAAGTGTCCTTCTTATCCGCTTTAGTCCTCGAGCTTGCTGCGACTATTTCAGTCGCACTGATAGCTGTCTCCATTGGCCTGCGATTAGTAGATGGAAAAATCTCATTTATACATGGCCTCACAGTTTTAATTCTGGCGCCTGAGGTGTACTTCCCGCTTCGCAACGCCGCATCTTTATTCCATGCATCTGCAGATGGCACTGAGATCCTCGAGAAATTACGAAATATCGAATTAACGAAATGCCCGGATACTCAGCAAGTGCAGAGAGAATTTTCCAGTGCACAGTCAATCGAGTGGGATGACTGGGAGCTAGATATTCCAGGAGTGGCAAAGTCTACGATTGCAGCAGCCGGCGTCAGGAGGGGAGAAGCGCTCTTTATATTTGGTGAATCCGGAATCGGAAAGAGTTCTTTTGCACAAAATCTTCTCGGTATTCATTTTGATTGTGAGCTCACAATCGACAGAATGGTTCTTGAACCTCAACATACTCGGAGCTACCAGAGCCAATTGGGTTGGATACCTCAACTTCCTCAATTAGCGCCAGGAACAATTCGTGATCAATTCCAATTAGTTGCTCCAGGTATTTCGGATGTTGAAATACTTCAAGCGCTTGCCGATCTTTCACTTCCAATCACTGAACTTCCATTAGGCCTAGATAGCTCACTTGGTGGAAGCGATGAAAAGAGCGCACAGCTTTCAGGAGGACAGATTCGAAAGGTTGCAGTTGCTCGTGCATTGATTCGTTCGCCATTTCTCATCGTTGCTGATGAGCCAACAGCAGATCTAGATTCTCAGAGCTCAGCAGCAATCATGCATGCGCTACGCCGCGCCGTTTCACAAGGCTCTGCACTTATTTGCATTACTCATGACTTAGATATTGCTCACTCAGGTGACCGCGTTATCTCGGTCGAGCGGGTGATTGCATGAATACCCACAAGAGTCGTATGGCAATTGCAACATCTCTAGGGGCTGCTGCACTCATCGGGGGGCTAGGTCTCACTATCTCTAGTGCGTGGCTGATTACTATGGCAGCACAGCACCCGCCCATTTTGGTTCTCAGCGTTTCTATTGTGATGGTGCGTTTCTTCGGAATTTCTCGTTCGGTAGCACGATATGCCGAGCGAATCGTGAGCCACGAAAGCGTCTTTAGAAGTCTTACTGCCCTGCGTGTAAAGCTATTCGAAAGTCTGGCCGATAGAACTTCACTGATTGTGCGAGATCTCAACTCGGGGAGTTATGTAAAGGCAATTGTCGATGACGTTGAGCGTGCTCAGGAGTATCAACTTCGAGTTACTTTGCCTCGCTATGCAGCGCTCATCTCTTTAGCTTTCGGACTCCTTCTGGCGTTCTGGATTTATCCCGCTCTTTTGGTCGTTCTTGTTCCGGTAACGCTCGCTCTTCTTTTGGCTATTCCGTCTATCGTAAGCAAAAAGTGCAGAGTTCAATCTTCAGAGATTGAAGAGATTGAAAATCGTTATGCGTACGAGATATCAGATGCGAACTACGGAGTGACCGAAGCGCAGATTTACGGTTATAAAGATCTCTTGTTAGCAAAGATTCACCTAATCGAGGATGAGATTGCATCCGCTGAGAAAAAGTTGTTGGCAACAGTCAGATCTCTTCAGCTGGTCACCTTGCTTCTGATCGGAATATCTATAGTTGGAACTTCGCTACTGATGTATAACTCGCGGATAGGTGGCGATTTACCTGCAGTCAAAATATCAATGGCAATCTTCCTACCCCTTGTCGCCTTCGAGGGGATAACCAATTGGTATCCCAACCTCTTTATCTCTGGGAAATTACTGCGAGCACAGCGCTCTGTTGAAGCGCTAGCAAACGAGTCGGCAGGCGATGATGCAATGAGCTCTGCTATGCCTGCAACGTTCAATCTCGTAATCGACTCTGCTTCGGCTTCTTGGGATAAACCATTTATGTCTCCCGTTACGGCGGTAGTTAACCCGGGAGAGGTTCTTGTTATCCGAGGAAAGAGCGGTTCAGGTAAGTCAACACTGGCATTTGCATTGGTTGGTTTACTCCCGTACGAGGGAAGCATTTCTCTTGGTGGGCAACAAGTTTGCGACATCTCTAATCTTCATCAATTCATATCGGCGTCACTTCAGCGTGGACATATCTTCAACACATCACTTCGAGAGAATATAAAGATTGCAAACCCAGAGGCAAGCGATGTAGAGATACAAAGGATTCTCTCGCTACTTGAATTAGACGCCATTTCCCTCGATGAAGTTATCGGTGAATTTGGCCGCCCACTTTCTGGCGGAGAAGCAAAACGAGTTGGTGTTGCAAGGGCACTCTTGTCGCAAGCACCGATATGTCTACTCGACGAACCCACCGAACACTTGGATCACAATCTTGCTCAGCGGCTTGAAACTCGAATTACAGAAGAGTGTCGAAGTAGGTCCTTAATCGTCATCACACACTCAGGATGGTCTAAATCCACTCGAACGGTGACAATCGAGAGAGAATAGGCGCATGGCCGCCCTCGATTCGAAGTTAGTTGGAGTCTTGGGCGATCGCACCACACAGGTATTGAAAGATCTGTATGGCTACACAACGGTGGGGGATTTACTCCATCACTACCCGCGCCGATATTTAGTGCGTGGCGAACTCTCAAATATCTCTGAACTCAACGAAGGCGATGAAGTCACCATTCTCGCTGAAGTCTTTAGTGCGACCAGTAGACGCTTACATGCTCGTAAGGGAAATATTCTCGAAGTTATTGTCACTGATGGTTCTGCAAACCTCTCTCTCACCTTCTTCAATCAAGCGTGGCGCGAGAAAGATCTCAAGGTAGGAAAGCAAGGACTCTTTGCGGGCAAAGTTGGCGTCTTTAACGGAAAGCGACAGTTAGCCCATCCTGATTATGAGCTAATTCCAGATGGCAATGATGTTGATGCAGCTGTCGAAGGATTTGCGGGTAAGTATCTTCCGATGTATCCGGCTAGTTCAAAGATGCCGTCGTGGAAGATTGCGCAATGTATTGAACTCGCAATTGGTGCCCTCGATGAAGTTCCCGATCATCTACCTGAATCCGTGCGTGAGAAGTATGGATACCCCACGCTGCATCAAGCCCTTGTTCAGCTCCATAACCCCATAGATCTAGATAGCGCAGAGAAAGCTCGTCAGCGCCTGACATTCGATGAGGCGTTTATGTTGCAGCTGCTTCTGCTCACTCGAAGGAGAGAGTTAAAGAATCTCGATGCAGTTGCTCGTCCAGCTGTAACTGGCGGACTTCTGGATGCTTTTGATGCAACTCTGCCCTTTCAGCTCACAGCGGGCCAGCGTTCTGTAGCTGAAGAAATTGCAGAAGATGTAGCGCAACCTCATCCCATGCACCGATTACTTCAAGGTGAAGTTGGTTCTGGAAAAACAGTAGTTGCACTTCGAGCGATGCTTTCAGTGATTGATAACGGGGGACAGGCAGCGTTGCTCGCTCCTACTGAAGTTTTGGCGGCGCAACATCTTCGTACCATCCAGAAATTACTTGGACCGCTTGCTCAAGGCGGAATGTTGGGTGGTTCAGACCTTGCTACACAAGTAACGCTGATTACTGGTTCTCAGAATGCAGCTTCACGTAAGGAAGCCCTGGCGCTTGCAGCCTCTGGCTCTGCTGGCATCGTTATCGGAACTCATGCTCTGCTTGGCGAAAGCGTTGCATTTAAAGATTTAGGACTCATCGTTGTCGATGAACAACACCGCTTCGGCGTTGAACAACGTGATGCTCTTAAAAGCAAAGCAACAAACCCACCACATCTTCTTGTCATGACTGCAACACCTATCCCGCGAACTGTTGCAATGACAGTCTTTGGCGATCTCGATGTCTCAACTTTGCGCGAGCTGCCGCTGGGTCGCCAGCCGATTACTACGCATGTTGTGCCGGTTCTTGAAAAGCCAGGCTTTCTAGAACGTGCATGGGAACGTATCAAGGAAGAAGTTTCGCAAGGACATCAGGCATACATCGTTGCTCCGCGAATTGCTGCAGGAACATCTGAAGATAGCGATATGGATTTCCTCATGGGTGAAAGTTCTACTGAGATTGCCTCCGTCGAAGAACTCGGCCCATTACTTTCAGGGGGAGCGCTTCAAGGTGTCAAAGTTGCACCTCTGCATGGACGACAGAGCGCAGAGTTGAAAGATTCGACGATGCAGGCATTTTCCAATAAAGAAATTGATGTTCTAATCTCAACAACTGTTATTGAAGTTGGCGTAGATGTGCCGAACGCGACAGTAATGGTGATTATGGATGCTGACCGTTTCGGTGTCTCGCAGTTACATCAGCTGCGCGGTCGCGTAGGCCGTGGAACTTCACCTGGCTTATGTCTTCTCGTGACCAGTGCCGAACTCGAGAGCTCTGCACGAGTTCGACTTGATGCCGTCGCAGGGACTCTCGATGGCTTCGAGCTATCACGAATCGACTTAGAGCAACGTCGTGAAGGTGATGTGCTTGGAGCTAGCCAATCAGGATCTCGTTCTCATCTTCGTCTGCTTCGAGTCTTGCGCGATGAATCCATGATTGAAGAAGCGCGCATTGACGCCACTACAATTATCGAATCAGGGTTAAGTCAATATCCACTCTTAGCTGCAGAGCTTGCACAGATTCAAGCTGATGCTGCAGCCGAATATATAGATAAGGCATAGAAATGCGAATCATTGCTGGGCTTGCAAAAGGTCGCACCATCGACGCCGTTTCTTCATCGACTCGTCCTACATCTGATCGCGCACGTGAAGCGCTCTTTTCAACACTGGCCTCTGAGTTCGGTGACTTTGATGGACTTAATGTTCTCGATCTTTACGCAGGCACTGGGGCTATTGCACTTGAAGCGTTATCTCGCGGAGCCTCAATTGTGCATGCGGTTGAGAAAGATGATGCTGCCGCAAAGGCGATTACAAGTAATCATGAAAATCTTAAGACTGCACATTGCCCAGGAATTTTTCACTTATATGCCATGAGCGTTCATCGTTTCTTGCAGGATAAAGCTGCGCAGCCATATCACTTTATTTATATCGATCCACCATATGAAGTTGATGACCTCGATGTTGTAGAGACGCTCATTCAGCTACGAGATGGCGGATACCTACATCCACAAGCACTTATTGCAGTTGAACGTAATTCACGAGTAAAAGAGATTTCATGGCCCGAAGGTTTAGAAGCGTTGCGTGAAAAGAATTACGGCCAAGCCACAATATTTTATGGAATTCCCACGCTGACAGATGGCGAGAATGGATAACCGCCCTAATCATTGCTAGCGTTTGCACTATGAAACGCGCTGTGTGCCCAGGATCCTTTGATCCCATCACCTTTGGCCACCTCGACATTATTGAGCGTGCCAGCGGTCAGTTTGATGAAGTCATCGTCGCAGTATTCGTAAACCGCAATAAATCTGGCCTCTTCTCTATTGAAGAGCGTATGGCCATGATTGCTGAAAATGTGAAGAAGTTCCCAAATGTGCGCGTTGATTCAGGAAGCGGACTCCTTGTTGAGTATTGCAAGAAGAATGGCGTGCAGGCAATCGTGAAAGGCCTTCGCGCAGTTACTGACTTCGATTACGAGCTCCAGATGGCTCAAGTACATATCCAAGCATCAGGTGTTGAGACTATGTTTATGGCTACATCACCTACTCACTCATTCTTATCTTCATCCATTGTGAAAGAACTTGCCCACTACGGCGGCGATGTCTCATCAATGGTTCCAGCAAATGTCAACGCGGCACTGAAAGCACGAGCAGGAGTACAGAAATGACCATGGACTCAATCGAAAAACTCAATACTGCTATAGCAATTGTTGAGGAAGCTCGTGGCGTTCCACTTTCAGCATCATGTGTTGTGCACCGCGGTGAGATGCTCGAAATTCTTGAAGGCGCACGCGATGTGCTCCCTGCAGATTTATCTGGCGCTGAAGACATCATTACAAAGCGGGATCAAATTATTGAAGAAGGACGCGCAAGCGCTGAATCAATGATTGCTACTGCCCGTGAAGATGTCGCACGCATGGTCGAGCAGACTTCTATCGTTCAGGCAGCACGGGACGAGGCTCAGCGAATTCTTGATGAAGCTCGCGATATTGCCGAAGAAGAACGTCGCGAAGTTGAGGCCTATATTGATGGGCGCTTAGCTACTCTTGAAGTAATTCTCAATAAAACGATGGAAGCGGTAGCACGCGGCCGCGAACGACTTGAAGGCGCTGACGATAAAGATATTCTTTCGCAGCTCAATGCAGATGACTAAGAAACCAAATCCCTTCCTACTTAATACTCACGAACTTCCTCGCCGTGCGGGAGAGCTCAAGGAGTATGAGCTCGATATTGAAGCAAATGCCCGCATAGGCGTTCCACTGATTGCTGTTCCTGAAGGTGATGTCATCGAAGCAGATGTACGCCTTGAATCAGTGACCGAAGGCGTACTTCTCAGCGCAGATATCTACGCGGTTGCAATGGGCGAATGCATTCGTTGCCTCGATACAGTCGAGCAAGTTGTCGAGCGTAAAATCCAAGAGCTCTATCGATATGAACCCACCAATGAAAAGGGACGAAAAAAGCGCCGCGAAGAAGACGACATTGATCTCGATGCAGAAGATGAACTTCAGATGGAGGGCGATCTCATGAACCTTGAGATCCCCATCATCGATGCCATCATCCTGGCTTTGCCGGTTAACCCCCTCTGCTCAGAGGACTGTCTTGGCCTGTGCCCAGATTGCGGTGAGAAGTGGGCGAGCCTGCCTGAAGACCATGCCCACGAGGTCATCGATGCCCGTTGGTCAGGCCTCGAAAAGCTCGATTTTGGCAAAACCGATAAATAAGCGATACTTACGCCCATAGCAGCGGCAATTTTGTTGAAGCTCTCCGTATAACCCAAGAAGATTAAGGACGATTACCGTGCCAGTACCAAAGCGAAAGATGTCTCGTTCGAAGACACGTTCACGTCGAAGCATGTGGAAGACAACTGCTGCAGCAATCTCAACCTGCCCACAGTGCCAGGCTCCAAAGCTCAACCACGTTGCGTGCCCTACATGCGGTACATACAACCGCCGTCAGGTTCTCGAGGTCTGATCTGTTCTCAAAACTTCTTGAGCAATTAGGCGTTGAACTTTCTCCTGAACTGCTCGAGTTAGCTTTTACCCATCGCTCTTTTGCGTATGAAACAGGCATAACAACTACAAACGAACGCCTTGAATTTCTAGGCGATTCAGTTCTTGGTCTTATTGTTACCGAAGAGCTCTATCTCAAATATCCAGATCTCGACGAAAGTCGTCTCTCTCCGCTGCGCTCTGGCATCGTCAATATGCGCGCGCTCGCAGATATCGCCCGAACTCTTGATTTAGGTAAATACATCCGCCTTGGAAAAGGTGAAGAAGTCACTAACGGGCGCGATAAGAACTCACTTCTTGCCGATGCCCTTGAAGCGCTAATTGGTGCCATTTATCTCGAACGCGGATTCGCCGAATGCACAACTGTCGTCAACCGATTGATTGCAGATACTCTAGAAAACGCGATGGCAAAGGGTGCAGGTCTTGATGGAAAAACCGCTCTCCAAGAACTCCTCGCATCTCTCGGAAAAGGTTCACCGGAATATGTAGTGACCGAAACTGGTCCAGATCACGATAAGAGTTTCACCGCTGTCGCAATGGTTTTAGGTGATGCAGTTGCTGAAGGCCTTGGAAAGAGCAAGCGAGAGGCTGAACAATCCGCGGCCCGCACTGCATTTGAAATACTTTCGCGACAACAGATTTCTTAGTCAAAACCATGCGAAGACGACAAACCCTCAAGTAGAACTTGAACCGAGTCGCTTTTATACCAACGGCTCGCGCAACGATAGGTTGTCCGCGTGTATTTGAAGAGCCTAACCCTCAAAGGATTTAAATCCTTTGCTTCGGCGACCACTCTTCGCCTCGAACCCGGAATCACCTGCGTGGTCGGTCCTAACGGTTCTGGAAAATCAAACGTCGTTGATGCACTCACCTGGGTTATGGGTGAGCAAGGTGCAAAGTCACTTCGCGGCGGAAAGATGGAAGACGTCATCTTCGCTGGAACATCTGGTCGCGCACCACTGGGCGGTGCTGAGGTTGCCGTAACGATTGATAACACCGATGGTGCGCTACCGATTGATTACACCGAAGTAACTATTTCTCGCATTCTCTTCCGCAATGGACAGCGCGAATACCAGATCAATGGAGAAGCGTCACGCCTTCTTGATATTCAAGAACTCTTGAGCGATTCAGGTATCGGTCGCGAAATGCATGTCATCGTTGGACAAGGTCAACTCGATGCAATCTTGATGGCAACGCCTGAAGAGCGTCGTGGATTTATCGAAGAAGCAGCGGGTGTTCTCAAGCATCGCAAACGTAAAGAGAAGGCGATTCGCAAGCTCGACTCGATGCAAGCAAACCTTGCGCGCGTTAACGATCTCACGGTTGAACTTCGTCGCCAGCTTCGCCCTTTGGGTAAGCAAGCTGAAGTTGCGAAGAAGGCGGCAACAATCCAAGCCGACCTCCGTGATGCAAAGCTACGACTTCTTGCCGATGACTACATCTCTCTTTCCAAGACTCTCGATGCTGAAGTTGCAGACGAAAACGCACTACGCGAGCGTCGCGGCCAAGTTGAAGGCGAGCTCGACAAAGTTCGTCGCCGTGAAGAAGAGCTCGATGCTCAATCTGCATTCGAAAGTCCGCTTCTCATTAAGGCGCAAGAGAATTTCTATTCACTCAGCGGCCTTCGCGAAAAGTTCCGCGGAACGCAATCATTAGCGCAAGAACGCTCACGCTTCCTCGCTGAAGAAGCCGAAGAGGCACGTAGCGCCGGACGCGATCCTGAAGCGCTCGATCAAGAAGCAGCAACACTTCGTCAGGAAGAGGCTCAACTTCGCGGAGCCGTTGTTGAAGCGCAGAATGCGCTAGCGGCATCGACTGCAGCGCTTGCTACATCAGAAGCTGCACTCAAAGCTGAAGAAGACACAATTGCTGCCGCAATGCGAGCAATTGCAGATCAACGCGAAGGTACTGCTCGCCAAGAAGGACATATCAAATCTCTTGCTGCGCGCCTTGATGCAATCACCGAAGAAATTTCTCGACTTGAAGCAGCTCGCGCCGAAGCACAATCTCGCGTTGATGCGGCGAAGAGCGATTACGCAAAGTTTGAGATGGAGATTGGAAACGCGGATGCTGGTGAACAAGGCCTTGATTCACAATTTGAAAGCGCAAAGAATTCACTCGATGCAGCTAAAAAAGCACACTCTGAACTCGTAGATGCAGAGCGCGCTGCAGATCGTGAACGCAATGCGACCGAATCAAAGCTCGAGGCAATGCGCCTCACATCAGATTCACGCGATGGAGCCGCAGCTCTTATCCGAGATTCACGTGGCGTTCAGATCCTTGGAAGCATCGCTTCTCTCATCCAAATTGATTCTGGTTGGGAAGCAGCAACAGCGGCAGCCCTTGGCTCACTGGCCGATGCAGTAATTGTTAAGGATCTTTCATCTGCCGTTAGTGCGCTCACAACTCTTCGCAGCGAGAACTTGGGTCAGGCAGATGTCTTGGTCTACGAACCAGGCCAGCGTGCTGGTGGTGAAACCCCTTCAGGTCAGACCTCACTTCTAAGCCATGTTCGCTCATCTGAAATCTCTGAACTCCTTGCTTCACTTCTTGCCACAACGGTCGTTGCCGACAATGCTCGCGGAGCTGAATCAATCCTTCGCCAACACCCACATCTAACAGTTGTTACCCGCGATGGCGATGTCATTACATCTCATCGAGCACGTGGTGGTTCCGCATCCTCTACATCACTGATCGAAATCAAGGCCCTCGTTGATGATTTGGCCACGAAACTCGAAGATCTCAACCACAAGTGCGATCGACACAAATTTGAAATTTCAACAGCGGCAACAGAAGTAGATGCAAAGCAAGCGGCTTTCGATACCGCACTGAGCAAGCTCAACGAGTCTGATGCTCGCATTGCAGCGATCACAGAGCAGCTCGCAGTCTCTGGCCAGAACATCAAATCTGCAACCGCTGAAGTTGAGCGACTCACTGTGGCGATTAACGAGGCGACTGCAGCAAAGTCACGCGATGAGAACGAACTTTCTATTGCATCTAATCAATTGCAGAACCACGGCGAGATTGCAGAACCAGATCACACCCGAGCTGAGTCACTTCGCAACGATGTATCAAATGCTCGAACTGCTGAAGTAGAAGCACGTCTTGCTGTTCGCACTTCTGAAGAGCGAGTCGCATCCATTGCAGCACGCGCACTAGCACTTGAAGAATCTGCTAAAGCTGAGCGTGAAGCATCAGAGCGTGCAGTCTCTCGTCGTGGCGCACGCGCACGCGGCGCGGTAATTTCGCAAGCGATTGCAGAGGCTGCCTACGAAGCACTCATCAATATTGAACGCTCTATCGCCAAAGCTCAGACCGAACGCACCCGACTTGAAAATGCTCGCGCAGATCGCGAAGGCGAAACACTGACAGTTCGTGCACGTAACCGCGAACTTACGCAAGAGCTTGATCAGCTCACCTCAAGTGTTCACCGAGATGAAATCGCGCGCGCAGAACAACGTATGCGCGTTGAAGCTCTACAGACCAAGGCAGTTGAAGAGCTTGGAATTGATATTCCTACTCTCGTCGCTGAATATGGTCCAGATAAAGATGTCCCAACGTTTATTGAGACCGAGGATGGCGAAATCGTCGCTACCGAACTCATTCCTTATCGTCGCGATCAGCAAGAGAAGCGCCTTGCAGCAACCGAGCGCTCTTTGACCTTGCTCGGAAAGATCAACCCACTAGCTCTCGAGGAATACAACGCGCTCGAAGAACGCTTGAAGTTCTTGGCTGAACAGCTGGAAGACCTCAAGCGCACTAAGAAGGATCTTCTCGACATCATCAAGGAAGTCGATGATCGCGTTCAGCAGATCTTCATGGAAGCGTATGAAGAAGTTGCAGAGCACTTTAAAGATATCTTCTCTCGCCTCTTCCCAGGTGGAGACGGACGCCTATTCCTCACCAACCCAGATGATTTGCTCAATACCGGCGTTGATGTTGAAGCTCGTCCACCCGGAAAGCGCGTCAAGCGTCTCTCACTTCTCTCCGGTGGAGAAAAGTCACTCACCGCTGTTGCTATGTTGGTTGCCATCTTCAAATCACGTCCAAGTCCGTTCTACGTACTCGACGAAGTTGAAGCAGCGCTCGATGATGTCAACCTCGGTCGCCTTCTTACAATCCTCGAAGAACTTCGTGAAAGTTCACAGTTGATCATCATTACTCACCAGAAGCGCACCATGGAAATTGCTGATGCGCTTTACGGCGTCACAATGCGCGGTGATGGCGTGACAGAAGTTATTTCGCAGCGCCTGCGCGAATCTGAAACTGCCTAACTTCATTAGGTTGTAAGCGATGGGTCTCTTTAATCGGTTAATCGCCAAAGTTCGCGGCACTTCTACTGCTTCTGCCTTGGATTGGTCTGAGATTGAAGTCGAACTTCTAGCGTCCGATTTAGGACCTTCACTCGTTGACGAATTACTTACTGCATCAAAAGAGATGCGTGGCGATGATGCCGAGGCAGCAGTAAAAGAG
>JACCDH010580438.1_pt1 | contig 11832 bp, 9 predicted proteins | sample 7442481 | NCBI WGS metagenome assembly JACCDH01 (sample SAMN15323433, study PRJNA562643) | freshwater metagenome | isolation source: river surface water | place: USA:Blue River Watershed | collected 2017-08-15 | reverse complement strand
GTCACCTGACCGGGACCGTATGTCAAAGAGCCAAGCCAGGAAGCCCCTGGAAATCAAGATTTCAACCGTGGTTGCCGTGGCGGCCCTGCTGGGCGACACCGACCAAGCCAAGCTGTCTTCAGCGCTGGCGCAGATCACCGGCGGCACGCCGGATTACTTCGAAGACGAATTCACGCTGATCGACCTCGCCCATCTGCCGCCTGCAGATGCCGGCAACATAGCATGGCCCGAGCTGATCGCGCTGTTCCGCCAGCACCGGCTCAATCCGGTGGCCGTGCGCAATGCGCCGGCAGCGCTGGAAGACACGATACGTTCCCACGGCCTGTCGATCGACGGTGTCGAGCAAGCCAAGCCCTTTGAGCTGACGCCACCGCCCTCGCCTGTTTCCGAACCGGCAGCTGCGCCTGCCGTTGAACCCGAACAGGCAGCGGCTCCACCTGAGCCTGTCGCAGCAGTGACAATGCCAGCCCAGCCGGCCGCAGCCTCCGCCGCCGCCCTGCCGCTACCAACCATGATCATCGACACGCCGATCCGCAGCGGCCAGCGCATCTATGCGCGCGGCTCGGACCTGGTCGTGACCGCCACCGTCAATCCCGGTGCCGAGATAATCGCCGACGGCAGCATTCATGTGTATGCGCCCTTGCGTGGCCGCGCACTGGCCGGCGCCTCGGGCCAGTCGGATGCGCGAATTTTTTCGCTGGCCATGGAAGCGGAACTGGTATCGATCGCCGGCGTATACCGGACCTTCGACGAAGGCTGGCAAAAGGAACTCGCAGGCAAGCCTGCCCAGATCAGGCTCAAGGATGAGCGGCTGGATATCAAGTCCATCCCGGTGAAGTAGCGGGAGGCATGACGGCAGCGCACACCAGCTGCGCCGGCATGTGCTTCACGTAATTTTTTTTAAAACTCAGGCAGATGGAGTACTGGTCAATGAAAAACCGAAGATTTTTTCGGGTGTTAAATGGCTTCAAGGCACTGAATGCCGCCGCTCACCCGTCGCACAGCTGCGCTGGCTCGGCATAAAACGCCGCTCACTTAGCACCTCCCAAACTCAATAAGGAGTTTTTCGTGACAAAAATTATCGTCGTAACGTCCGGCAAGGGCGGCGTAGGCAAGACCACCTCGAGCGCGAGCTTCGCGTCCGGCCTCGCGCTGCGCGGCCACAAGACCGCTGTCATCGATTTCGATGTCGGCCTGCGCAACCTCGACCTGATCATGGGCTGCGAGCGCCGCGTCGTTTACGACATGATCAATGTAATCAATCGCGAAGCAACGCTGACGCAGGCACTGATCAAAGACAAGCATTGCGAGAACCTGTATGTGCTACCGGCCTCGCAAACACGGGACAAGGATGCACTGACCGAAGAAGGCGTCGAACGCATCCTCGAAGAAATGAAGTCCACCGGCTTCGAGTACATCGTCTGTGACTCGCCAGCCGGCATCGAGCGCGGCGCCGTGATGGCGCTGACCTTCGCCGACGAGGCCATCATCGTCACCAACCCGGAAGTTTCGTCAGTACGCGATTCCGACCGTATCCTCGGCATCATTCAGGCCAAGTCGCGCCGTGCGCAGACCGGTGTCGAGCCGGTGAAAGAGCACCTGCTGATCACCCGCTACTCACCGAAGCGCGTCGAGGATGGCGAGATGCTCTCCTACGAGGACGTGCAGGAGATCCTGCGCATACCGCTGCTGGGCATCATCCCGGAATCGGAGTCGGTGCTGCAGGCATCGAATCAGGGCAACCCGGCGATCCATCTCGATGGCAGCGATGTCTCCGAAGCCTACAAGGATGTGGTCGGCCGATTTATTGGCGAGAACCGTCCGCTGCGTTTCGCCGAATATGAAAAGCCCGGCCTGCTATCGCGCATCTTCGGAGGCAAATAAGATGGATCTCTTCTCGATGCTGTTCGGCGGCAAGCAGAAAACGTCCGCCAACGCTGCCAAGGAGCGGCTGCAGATCATTATCGCGCGCGAGCGACACATCCTCAATGGCCCGGACTTCATGCCGGCGCTGCACCAGGAACTGATCGCCGTGATCTCGAAGTACGTGAAGGTTAACCCCGAAGACATCAAGATTTCTCTGGACAAGCAGGGCAACCTCGAGGTGCTCGACGTGAACGTGGTACTGCCGGATGCCGGCGCATAATATCTTCATCGCGGAGCACTGACGATGCTGTTGCACGGCGTCGATTTCACCTCGGCGCCGCGCCGCGGCAAGTGTATTACCGTGGCTACCGGCACGCTGGATGGCAACTGCTTCCGGCTACAGAGCCTCAGCAAGTTCGACAACTTCGACGCCTTTGCCGATTGGCTGGCCCTGCCCGGCCCATGGCTGGGCGGTTTCGATTTCCCTTTCTCGTTGCCGCGCGCCTTGGTCGAGCAGCTTGGCTGGCCGACCGAGTGGCCGGCGCTGATCCGCCACTATGCGTCGCTGACCCGCGCCGAGATACGCGCCACCTTTCAGGCCGTCTGCGATGCGCGCCCGGTCGGCAGCAAATTCATCCACCGTTCCGGCGACCAGCCTGCCGGCTCATCGTCGCCAATGAAATGGGTCAACCCGCCGGTGGCCTACATGCTGCACGCCGGCGCACCGTTGCTGCTGCAGGCGAAGGTGACGATACCGCTGATGCATGCCGGCGACCCGCAGCGCATTGCGCTCGAGGCCTACCCAGGACTGGTCGCGCGCGGCATCACGCGTGCTTCTTACAAGAACGATGCGCGCGCGATGCAAACGCCGGAGCGACGTGCGGCGCGGCTGGCCATCATCAAGGGGCTGGAGAGCGGTGACTATCCGCAGCAAGTGAAGCTGGATACCGGCCGCCACCGCAAGGCTTTGCTGGATGATGGGAGCGGCGACCTGCTGGACGCCGTGCTGTGCGCCTTGCTGGCAGCGTGGGCATGGCAGCGGCGCGACCATAACTACGGGCTGCCGCCGCACGATCCGCTGGAGGGCTGGATCGTCGGAGCATAGTCTGACGACGCTGGATCCCGGCCTTCGCCGGGATGACGTGCCAAGGACAGCAGTCAACTCGACAGGCCTTCCCATGTCAGCCATGTCGCCCCATGTCAGCCATGTCGCCCCATGTCAGCCATGTCGCCCCGTATCAGCCATGTCGTCCCGGCGAAGGCCGGGACCCAGCGACTTTCAGGCTATCAGGCCGCCTTGCGGCTGGCGGCGAAGGCTGCATACCACTGTAGCGATTGCGGATTGGCCATCGCATCCGGATTCGCGATCTTCTCGATTGGCTGCCCGAGCAGCAGCTTCTTGATCGGCAGCTCCATCTTCTTGCCGGTCAATGTGCGCGGCACTTCAGCGACCTGCAGCACATCATTCGGCACATGGCGCGCCGACAGTTGCGTGCGTATCTTCTCGCGTATCCGTGCCTCCAGTGTTGCATCGAGCGTGACGCCGTCGCGCAGCACGACGAACAACGGCATCCACGACTCCCGGCCCAGATATTCAAGATCGACCACCAGGCTGTCGAGCACCTCCGGTAGGTCTTCCACCACACGATAGATCTCGGCCGTGCCCATGCGTATGCCATGACGGTTGATGGTGGCATCGGATCTGCCGTAGATCACCGCACCGCCACGCGGCGTGATGCGTATCCAGTCGCCATGCCGCCACAGCCCGGTGTAATGTTCGAAGTAGCTCTCGAGATAACGCTTGTTGCCGGCATCATTCCAGAAGTACAGCGGCATCGATGGCATCGGCTCAGTGACGACCAACTCGCCCACCTGATCCGTCAGCGGCTTGCCATTGTCGTCCAGCGCATGGACTGCCACGCCCAGCGAACGGCATTGCATCTCGCCCGCATACAGTGGCAGGTTCGGGCAGGCGCCGACGAAAGCAGCGGCAATATCGGTGCCACCGCTGATGGAGGCGAGCAGTACATCCTGCTTCACCTCGCGATAGATCCAGTGATAGGCCTCGGCCGCCAAGGGCGAACCGGTCGAGCCCACCGAGCGCAACGATGACAGGTCGGCGATCTGCGCAGGCGAGATGCCGGCCTTCATGCAGTTCGAATAGAAGGCGGCGCCTACACCGATGAAAGTCAGCCGGTGGTCTGCGGCAAAGCGCCACAGCCGGCCCATGTCGGGATACCCGGGGTTGCCGTCATAGATGCAGATCGTCGCGCCCACCATCAGGCCGGTGATCTGCGAGTTCCACATGATCCAGCCGGTGGTCGAGAACCACAGGAAACGATCCTGCTCGCCAAGGTCGAGATGTAAGGCATGACCCTTGAGCGTCTCCAGCAGGCTGCCGCCATGGCCATGAACGATGGGCTTAGGCATGCCGGTGGTGCCGGACGAATACAGTATCCACAGCGGATGGTCGAACGGCAGCTGCTCGAAGCGTATCGGCCCGGCCTTGGCTGCCGGGTGACTGAACAGCTCGGGCCAGTACAGCACCTCACCCGTTCCCGCAGCAGCGTCCAGCGTCGCTTCGGTATCGAGATAAGGGAACAGCACCGTGTGCTGCAAGGTCTTGAGCTCGTCACGCATGGTCTGCACGACATCCATTCGGTTGAAGTCCTTGCCGCCATAGCGATAGCCATCGACCGCAATCAGCAGCTTGGGATCGATCTGGCGGAAGCGATCCAGCACACTGGCCGTGCCCATGTCGGGCGAGCAGGATGACCAGATCGCACCGATGCTGGCGCAGGCGTAGAAGGCGACTGCTGCCTCGGGCGTGTTGGGCAGGTAGGCGACGACGCGATCACCCGGGCCGATGCCAAGTGCACGCAGCGTGTTCGCCACTGCCGTGACTTGCTCGCGCAGCTCGCGCCAGCTGAGGGTGACGGGCGCGCGCGTCTCGGACTCGGCCTCGATCGCGGGCTTGTCGGCAGTGTCGTCGCTGAGATTGAAGCGGAACAGCTGCTCGGCAAAATTCAGCCGGCTGCCGGTGAACCACTTCGCACCCGGCATCGCATGCGAGGACAGGATCTCCGAGTATGGCGCAGAGCTGCGGATATCGAAGTAATCCCAGATCGATTGCCAGAAATTCTCCAGATCATCGACTGACCAATCCCAGAGGTGCTGGTAATCATTGAAGCGCAGCTGCCGATCGGCAGCCAGCCAGTCGAGGTAATGCGTAAGCCTGCTGTTCGCGATGCGCTCTGCGCTCGGCGTCCACAGCAGCGGGTGGGCTTCCGCCATGCGGGTCTCCATTTGTTGTTTTTGTCAGGGGCCACGGCATGATAATCCAAACCCGCTGGCGGACAGCGGATGACAGCGCCTTGCAACGGCGACTGCCTCGGTGCAGCTAGAGCTTCAGTGCAGCTGGTGCTTCAGCTGCGACAGCTCCTGATGCGCCTGCAATACTGCCTGCTTGACCTGCTGGTCGACATCGCCGCTGCTCTCGCAGGCCGCCTTGGCCTTGTCGCCCAGTTCCTCAAGCTCGTCAACGCAATCGATGATGGATTGCTGGTCTTGCGTCTGCTGCAGCTGCTGCTTGGCCTTGCTGGATTGCTGGTCCAGCTGCTGGATGCTGTTCTTCAGGTCCATCGGCACGCCGCTGCCGGCGCGCTGGCAAGCCTGGCTCATCTGCTGGATCGTCTGCTCGATCTGGGTAAAACGCTGCCGGACTTCATCTGCTTGCATCATGGTCCACTCCTGTCGTCGTCGGTGATGTTTAGGGTGCCGCAGGGACTTGCCGGCTTTGGCGGGTAGGCCGGGCCGTCCCGGCCAGTATTGGATCGCAGCCTGCCAATCGAGTTCAGCAGCTTGCAGGCCGCCGGATATCCTTCGGGGGGCAGCCGGCAACATCGCTTTAGTGCAGCACATTGCCGCCAGTACTGCCGCTGCTCAAGCTGCTACGGGTAGCGGCGCCACTCGTCGCGCCCGCAACGCCGCCGGCACTGCCTCCTGGACCCTGCCCCGCACCTGCGGTGCCGGCGATCTCGTCACGCGCCGGCAGTCCGCGCTCGATGAACTGCTTCATGCGCAGCAAGTCATCTTCAAGCGCATGCTCGGGATCGATGCCGGCCAGCACGGCCAGGCCCTTCCCGGCGCTGCCCGCCGGTGGTCGCCATGCCATGCGCACGGTGGCGCGGGTGCCACCCGGCGAGGGCTCGAGCACGACCAGTCCCTCGTTCTCCACCATGGCGCCCGGCTCGCTCTGCCACGCCAGACGTGTCGGCCGTTCCGCTGCGGTCAGCACCGACTCGAACTCGACCTCGGTGCCACCCGGCCCCTGTACCACCCAGTGCGAGCGATCCTGGCCGATGTCGCGCACCTCGATCACGTGCGACATGAAATGCGGGAAGTTTTCGTAGTGGCTCCAGACATCGAACACGGTCTCGGGCGCGGCCGCGATCTCTATCGTGCGCTGTGCCTCGAAGCCGGCACCGTCCTGGTCGGCATGCAGCATGCCGCGCAAGCCGCTGCGGCGCGATGCCAGGCCCAGCCCCGCAGCAGCCAGCCAGCCTAATGGCTGGCGGCGACTGAGCATCATCCACGCCAGCACGCCGGCACCCAGTACGCCGGCCATCCAGAGCGTGCTGCTACCCGACATCAGCGTACCCAACCCACCAGCGTGGCCCTCGGCCACCTCCAACTCGTGACGCACGGTATCGACGCCGGGTATCGCTGCCACCGTATCGAGCAATGATTGCGCCGACTCGTCATCGACGCTGCCAGTCAGGGTGACCACACCGCGATCTGCCTGTACCTCAACGCCTTGAAGTTCAGGCAGCGCGCGACCGAGGCGCGAACGCACCCGCGCTTCCAGCACATGGTCATCAATGGGCTTCACATCGCGCGGCGCGATCACTCGCATTGCCTCGGCTTGCAATCCTGACAGCCGGTGCTGCGCATCACGCATCGTCTGTTTCACCAGTCGCGAGGTCTGGTGGGTAGCGCTCGTGACCTTGTCCTGCAGCAGCGCGCGCCGGCGCCGGCCCTGTGCCGGATCGGCGACATACATGGCCAGCGCGCCGACGGCGATGCCGCCTAGCAGGTTTATCCACGGCAGGGACTGCCGACGGGTTTGATATTCCACGGTGCTCTCCTTGTCAGTAAACAGGTCCGGCGCGGATCCGGTGGCTCGCAGGCCGAGACGATCTCAGGCAAGCCTTGTGCCCGCAATCGCGGTTTGACAGGGGCTGACGGCGAAAGCTCAAATTTCCAGAAGGTAAAATCCTAGTCAGTTGAGCCGATAATCAGCAGAGTGCTGCTGCGCCTTGCTTCAGGCGCACCGCTCCCGACCCATCAGGCACCGGCTGTCGATGACGAACTCCGCCGCAGTCGGAGCGACAGTGCGCAGCCCTTGACCGGCCGCTGCTCATCTGAACTTCCAGAGCAAGCCCCGTTCTGAATCTGAAAGACCGAACTGACGACAACGAATGAAAAAATTACTCGCCCGTCTGCTGATGGCCGTCAGCCTTGTGGGCAGCCTGCCGCTTGCACAAGCGCAGACCTCGGCCTGCATGCCGCTGTTCCACGAGAAAACACCGCCAGTCATCACGCGGCCGGCGCTGCAGACGAGCACCGTGGGCCTGTGCTTCGAGGCATTTGCGGTGATGTACTCGGGTGTGTCGCGCACGCCGCTATGGGCAGCCGAACACATCACGCGCGAGAGCCTGCAGCGCGCCAAGGAGATCAAGCGCGATGACAACTTCCACGCCGAGCCCGCGCTGCCCGACAGCTACCGCGCCGAGCTGTCCGACTATGCGCGCTCCGGCTATGACCGCGGGCACATGGCACCAGCCGCCGACATGCCGACCAAACAGTCGCAATATGAGAGCTTTTCACTGGCCAACATCATTCCGCAGAACCGGTACAACAATCAGGTGCTGTGGTCTGCGATCGAAGGCGCGACCCGGCATCTTGCCAATGTGCGAGGCGAGCTGTTCGTGGTGACCGGTCCGATCTTCGAAGGCGATAAGCTGCAGCGACTAAACGGCCGGGTGCTGGTGCCCACCCACGTGTTCAAGGCAGTGCTCGATCCGGCCACGAAGGAAGCTGCGGCATGGATCGCGCCGAATGCCGAGGGCGACGTCTATGAGGTGGTCTCGCTCGCCGAGCTGGAAAAGCGTGCAAAGATTGATCCGTTTCCCAAGCTGCCCGACAGCGCCAGGCAAAAGGCCATGAGCCTGCCCGAGCCGCGCATACGCAGCAGGCAGCGCTGAGGGGGATGCTCTTGCCGTGTTGATGCCGTGCGCCTGATGTCGGATGCCGATGCATGCTGCTGCACACCACTGATGCACGCTGCTGATGACTGCTGCGGATGAAGGCTAATGATGCCCGCTGTTGATGCACTTTATTGAAGGAGGCAAGACCATGAATGACAAGGCATCCTCTCGGCCAGCCTCGACCAGCTTGCGCCCGTTCGAGAATGAAAGCCAGTCCATCACCGTGGGCGAGCTGACCATAGAGAACCGCACCGATCAGCTGGAGCTATATGGCTCGCTGGCGATTACCCGCGACCGTGCCGGACTGGCAAGAGCGCGCGAGCTTAAGGCAGTGATCGATGCCACGCTGGCGCAACTGGAAGCCGAGCCCGACCTGCCGGAACTGATCAGCTTTCGTCCGACCGACAGCGTCGACAATCCCTTCAAGTAGGCCATGGAGCAGGCGACGCTGAGCTCAGTCGGCGCTCCGGGTTCGCCAACATAGACTGTTCGGCAATTCCCTGAGATTTCAAGGGGTTATTCGCGCCCTTGCCGGTGCCTGCCCGCCATGCCTTTCCGCATCTCGCCCGGCAGCAGGCACGCTTCACTGGCATACTGTCGGCCTTGAATCTGCAAGGCCTGCCGCATGTCTGCCGTACCCCGTCACCTGAAGTCCTACCCGCCGCACCGCGCGGCGCTCAAGCCAGCGCCCTTTCTGCCGATGTCGCGCGCAGAGATGGACAAGCTCGGCTGGGACAGCTGCGACATCATTCTCGTCACCGGCGATGCCTATATCGATCATCCGAGCTTCGGCATGGCACTCGTCGGTCGCGTGCTGGAATCACAGGGCTTCCGTGTCGGCATCATCAGCCAGCCGGACTGGCAGTCAGCCGAGCCCTTCCGCGCGCTCGGCAAGCCGAACCTGTACTTCGGCATCACGGCCGGCAACATGGACTCGATGATCAATCGCTACACGGCAGACCGCAAGATACGCTCCGATGATGCGTACACGCCGAATGGCGAGCCGAACAAGCGTCCTGACCGCGCCGTCACCGTCTATGCGCAACGCGCGCGTGAAGCCTACCCGGGCACGCCCATCGTCATCGGCAGCATCGAGGCGAGCTTGCGCCGCATCGCGCACTATGACTACTGGTCGGACACGGTGCGCCGCTCGGTGCTGACGGATTCCAAGGCCGATATTCTGCTGTTCGGTAATGCAGAACGCGCACTGATCGATCTCTCGCATCGCCTCGCTGCCGGCGAGCCGGTCAAGTCCATCCGCGACCTGCGCGGCACGGCTTTCATGGCGCCGCGCGGCTGGAAGCCGGCCGATGACTGGAGTGAGATCGATTCGACACGCGTGGACACGCCGGGCCGGGTCGATCCGCACCCCGATCCTTACGAAATGAAGGAAAAGGATCCGAACGCCTGCGGCACGGAGGGCGACAAGCCGGCCGAGGCCAAGGTCGTGCCGATCAAACTGATGACGCGCGAGGAAAGACTGGCGCAGCAAAAGGAAATCCGCGCCAGGAGCGTGGTGCGCCTGCCCTCATTCGAGAGCGTGAAAGAAGACCCGGTCGCCTATGCCCATGCATCGCGCGTATTCCACCTCGAGTCCAATCCCGGCAATGCGCGCGCCATGGTGCAGGCACATGCCGATCGCGATGTGTGGCTGAACCCGCCGCCGCTGCCGCTCGCCATGGACGAGATGGATTATGTGTTTGACCTGCCGTATGCGCGCTCGCCGCATCCGGCCTATGGCAAGGCACGCATACCGGCATGGGAAATGATCCGCTTCTCGGTCAACATCATGCGCGGCTGCTTCGGCGGCTGCACTTTCTGCTCGATCACGGAGCATGAGGGCCGCATCATCCAGAGCCGTTCCGAGCCCTCCATCCTGCGCGAGATCGAGCTCATCCGCGACAAGACCAAGGGCTTTACCGGCACCATCTCCGATCTCGGCGGGCCGACCGCGAACATGTACCGGCTCGCCTGCAAGGACAAGAGCATCGAGGAAAGCTGCCGCCGCCTGTCCTGCGTGTACCCGACCATCTGCTCGAACCTCAACACCGATCACGGCAAGCTGATCCAGCTCTACCGCAAGGCGCGCGCCATTCCCGGTGTGAAGAAAATCCTGATCGGTTCCGGCCTGCGCTATGACCTTGCGGTGCGCTCGCCCGAATATGTGAAAGAACTCGCGACCCATCATGTCGGCGGTTTGCTGAAGATCGCGCCCGAACATTCGGAAGAAGGGCCGCTGTCGAAGATGATGAAGCCGGGCATGGGCGCCTACTACGACTTCAAGCGCCTGTTCGACAAGTATTCAAAGGAAGCGGGCAAGGAGCAGTACCTGATACCCTACTTCATCGCTGCGCACCCGGGCACAACGGATGACGACATGGTGAATCTGGCGCTGTGGCTGAAGGAAAACGACTTCCGTCTCGATCAGGTGCAGACCTTCCTGCCAACGCCCATGGCGATGGCAACCACCATGTACCACACGCGCAAGAACCCGCTGCGCAAGATCGCCCGCGATTCGGAAACCGTGGAGACGCCGCGACTTGGCAAGATCCGCAAGTTCCACAAAGCGCTGTTGCGCTGGCATGACCCGGACAACTGGGAGATCCTGCGCGAAGGCCTGAAACGCATCGGCCGCAGCGACCTGATCGGCAACGGCCCTCAGCATCTGGTGCCACGCTCGGACGCCGCCGCCGTCAGCGTGCGCCGTCCGCGCCGCGATGACACGCCCGCGATCGACAGGATCGCGAAGAAGTTTGGCCACAAGGCCGTGCGCGCCGGTGCGGCGATACAGCGCAAGCGGCGCGCCTGACGATCGTCTGTTGTGAGCGTTGTCGGCGGCATCGGTCAGCGGCATCTGTCGCGCGCACCGATCGCCGACATCAACGACAAACGAATTTACCGACGAACAAAATAAAAAGCCGGTCTTTGCAGACCGGCTTTTTCGTATTTTGGTGGGAAGTGCTGGCTTCGAACCAGCGACCTATCGCGTGTGAGGCGATCGCTCTACCCCTGAGCTAACCTCCCGGGAAGGCCGCGATTATGGCACAAGCGTGGGCGGAGATCAATTTCCGGGGACGGCTTCGGTTTCTTCGGTCAATGCCAGTTGTCGCCAGATACAGCTACCCTTCGCTTCCTTGTCCAGTGCCTTGAGCAGCGCATCATGCTCGGCCAGTTCCTCGGGCGTGGGGCCGAGCAGGATCACATCGGCCAGCGCTATGCCGGCCTGTCCGCTACCGCCCTGACCGGCATCGACATGCAGGTCCATAGTCAGGCTATCCTGCCCGCGTGTCATGGCCAGATAGACCTCGGCCAGCAGCTCGGAGTCTAGCAATGCGCCGTGCAGCGTGCGGTGCGCATTCGAGACACCGTAGCGTTCGCACAGCGCATCGAGCGAATTGCGTTTGCCCGGATGCAGTTCCTTGGCCTGCGCCAGCGTGTCGGTGATGCCGGCCACATGCTCGGCAAACTTCGGCAATCCAAGCCGCTCGAACTCGGCATCAATGAAGCCGACATCGAAAGCTGCGTTGTGGATGATGATCTCGGCATCCTTGACGAATTCGACCAGCGCATTCGCGATCTCGGCGAACTTCGGCTTATCGCTCAGGAATTCCGTCGTCAGGCCGTGGACTGCGAGTGCGCCCGGATCGGAATCGCGCTCGGGATTGACGTAGTAATGAAAGTTGTTGCCGGTGAGCCG
>JACCDH011049181.1_pt1 | contig 11834 bp, 8 predicted proteins | sample 7442481 | NCBI WGS metagenome assembly JACCDH01 (sample SAMN15323433, study PRJNA562643) | freshwater metagenome | isolation source: river surface water | place: USA:Blue River Watershed | collected 2017-08-15 | reverse complement strand
AGCTCTACCTCAATTTCTGCAGCTTTAGGATTTGCGGTTGCAAGAGATTTAAAAGATGAAAAACGCAATGTAATTGCAATAATCGGCGATGGTGCAATTTCTGCTGGGATGGCTTATGAGGCCTTAAATAATGCAGGTGCAACTCATAATCGTCTGATCGTAATTCTTAATGATAACGACATGTCAATTGCTCCACCAGTTGGTGCAATGTCGAATTATCTTTCTAAATTAGCTTCTTCAAAATCATATTTAAAATTCCGCGGAATGTCTAAAAAAGTTTTAGATAAATTGCCGGAAAATATTTCAAAATTCCCGAAAAAAATTGAGCGCGCAACCAAGGAATGGTGGATGGGCGGCAATATTTTTGAAGAGATGGGTTTTTATTATATTGGGCCCGTTGATGGTCATAATTTGGACGTATTAATTCCGATTCTTCAAAATATTCGTGACGATAATAGTACTACACCAATCTTAATTCACGCAGTAACCAAGAAGGGTCAGGGCTATAATGAAACAATGAAATCAGAAGATTGTTTGCACGCGGTTGCAAAATTTAATCCTGAAACTGGCATTCAAGATAAAAAATCAAGCGGTAATCCAACTTACAGCCAAGTGTTTGGAGAAGCTCTAACTCACTTAGCCAAACAAGATGATAAAATAGTTGCTATCACTGCTGCTATGCCAACTGGCACTGGTTTAGATATCTTTGCTAAAGAATTTTCTACAACAGATAGCAAAGCAGCCAGACTATTCGATGTAGGCATCGCGGAGCAGCATGCAGTTACCTTCGCTGCCGGTCTTGCCTGTGAAGGAATAAAACCATTTGTTGCTATTTATTCAACATTTTTACAACGCGCTTATGACCAAGTTGTGCATGATGTTGCCGTGCAAAAATTACCAGTGAGATTTGCGATTGATAGAGCAGGATTTGTAGGTGCTGACGGGCCAACTCACGCGGGTTGTTATGATGTTGCTTATTTAATTAACTTGCCGAATTTTGTTTTGATGGCGCCAAGAAATAGTGAAGAATTAGCCAGAATGTTAGCAACTGCAGCTGATATTAATGATCGTCCTTCAGCGGTTCGCTTCCCACGAGGAGAAGGCTCTGAGGTTGATTTAAAAAATATTAAACCTCTAGAAATCGGCAAAGGAATTATTTTACAAGAAGGATCTGAAATTGCGATTTTGTGCTATGGAACAATAATTGAAAATGCCTTCAAAGCCTCAAAAATCCTAGAAGAAAAGCATAATATAAAAATCACAATTGCTGATGCAAGATTTGCCAAACCACTTGATGAAGAATTGATTTTTGATTTAGCGAATAAACATAAATTCTTAATCGCCTTAGAAGAAGGAGCCTTTGGTGGCTTTGGTTTAGCAGTTATGAATTTATTATCGATAAATGGTTATTTGGAAAAAAGTGGATTTAAATTCCGTGCGATGTTTATGAAAGATGAGTTTATTGAACAAAACAATATCAATGTAATGCAAGACCAATCTGGTATTGGCGTTGCTGACATCGTCAAGATGGTTACAAATTCTTAATTGTAAAATTGATATTATAAGATTTTTCCGTTTTATTTAAAGCGGTCGGATTATCTTCACTAATAAAAATCCCATAAGTTACGCAGCATCCTTCATAAGACAGTCCATATTTTCTATTAATATTTCTATCTAGAACCATATCTCTGGTGTTACTCAAATCGAATGAGTATTTCTTCGTGAATCTGAATTTTGAAAGTAAATTAAGCTGTTTTCTGGACTGAGTATTTGTCGCTGTTCTTCTGATTAAAACGTAATTTCCATTAAAATAAAATTTATCAGAATCAAACGTTGTGGTAATTTCATTAACATCGTTGCGATAGCTGGATTCATTGAGCTGGAAGTTATAATTAATACTAAAAACCTTTGGTGTTTTATAACCAATTGCTCCAACTATGTTTGATTTATTACTATCATTAAAACCACGAATTGTCACATCTTGAGTCTCTCCTTCTCCTTTCCAGCTTTGTCCTAAACCAAAATTAACCTGACCATATTTATCGTTGAATATTGAAGATTTAAAACCATAAGTAACTCTTTGGCCATCTTCATTACGATCGAATCCGTAAAGGCGATCACTTAGAAATAAATTGTTTTGGGTAAGCTCAGTATTCTGGCTATCTTCGTTAGGAATTTCATTAAAATTATTTCTGAAAGAGCTAATGGCAATATTGACTAAGGGCTCAATAATAACGGTATTGGTTTTGTGCTTTCCAACCAATGGTAAAGACCACTTTAAGCTTGCTTCAGGGCGATAATTAAATGCTGTTGAGTCATAATTATTATTAGAATTAGTTTCAAAATTATTTTCTAAATTATAAAAATCTCCCTGCACATTGGCGTTTAATTCGAATAAATTTCCTGCCACATTATATGGAACGTGAATCTCTGGCCTGGCAGATGCGCGGCGGTATTGTAGGCCATTTTCTCGATAAATTGTGGTAGAATTTAAAAGAATCCCATAGGTCTGATTAAACATTCCATCTTTGGGTTTATAGGATTTAGAATAATTAATAATCGGCAAAGCAAGAGGCGCTTGTTTTTCATCAAGATTAAACTCTAACTCCTGAGTTCGAACAGCTTTGATTCCTGCATATTCATCGTCTTTAATGTAGTCTAAATTAATTTCTGAAACTGTATAACCTACGAAATTATTTTTATAATCACGCATATAGTTTTTATCACCAACAGTATCGATATTAAAATCAATTCCAGTGACTTGAGATAAAGCCAATTCACCTTTAGAAATACCATGCCATCTTGCTTCTTTGTGAACTTCTTTTGAACCACCAATGTTATTTATTTTCGGACGATTATTTGCCAAATCAAACTTAACATTATAAGAACCTTCTTTTAGCAAATGGCGATAGACATTCCCTACAATAACATGCTCTCCTCGGGGGTGATATTGAACACTAGTAGTTAAATCTTTATTGGGAGCAATGTTAAAATAATAGGGCACTTTTATACCAAGTCCAAGCTTGGTATTATTCACATAAGATGGATATAAAACCCCACTCTTTCTGCCAGAAGCAGGCATTGGGGTACTTAAGTAAGGAGTATAAAAAACCGGATAATCATATACTCGAATTACGCCATGTTTAGTTTTGACTGTGTTGGTAGCTTTATTGAGAGTGGTTTTTTCAGAGGTGATAGAAATAGCATCAGGATTATCTCCAGCTAATGAATTATTATTTTCAATTTCACTATTTGGACAAATTGAAAAAACCGGGCGATTAAAAGTCGTTTCCACTTCGTTACGCCTAGAAATTTGGGGTGACTTGATGTAAGAGCCATCATTAAAAACGATTGTCGCTTCTTTAAAATCTCCGGATTTAAAATCACTTTTAACATTGGCACTTTTAGCGTATACATTACCTAAATCATAATTTTTAAGCCTAATATCCCCAAAAGCCTCAATATCACCTTCACCCTTATTATAGGCCAATTTATCAGCATATAAAATATTACCATCTTTTTTGAGTTCCACATTACCAATAGCATTCAGAATATTAGCCTCCCTATCTCCATAAATTTGATCCGCCTTTAAAACAGCAGGCATAGATGTTTGTGGACTTTCTTTAGCGAATACGGAAAACGGGAAACACAGCAAAAGTAGGGTGGGGTAGTCTTTTAATCTGATCATTAAATTAATTATCGTTAGTCGTTCTTGTGATACAAATCTATTGATTTAATTAAATTTTTACAATCTACTAAAACCATATAATTAATAAAAATTAATCCCCCAATAAAATCTTTTGGCCTATGCAATTTCAAATCAGCAAATCAGCAATTATAAAAGCACTTTCAAATGTGAACGGTGCCGTAGAAAAACGTAACACTATTCCTGTTTTACTTAACGTAAAAATCGAAGCTAAAAATGGCCGATTAAATTTAACTGCAACTGATATGGATATCGTTATCATATCAAGCGCTGAAGCCTTAATCAGCCGCGAAGGAAGCACTACTGTTCCAGCACAATTGTTCTATGACATCATCAGAAAAATTCCTGATGTTGCTGATATAAATGTTGAATTAAAAGATGATGCCGGCTCATTAAAAATCAGCTATGGTAAATCAAAATTTTCACTTCCTTGCCTTGATCCGTCTGAGTTCCCAATTTTATCAGAAGGTGAAATGTTGGTTAATTTCAACATCAAAAGCAGCGAGTTTATTAAAATTATCGACAAAACTAGATTCGCAATTCCATCTGATGAGACTAGATTTTATCTAAATGGATTGTTCGTTCACGCAGTATCTGTTGGCGATAAAATCGAGCTTCGTGGTATTGCAACTGATGGACACAGATTAGCTCTTGCTTCCTCAACTCAATCAAGCCTTACTGCTGCTGTTCCGGGAGTTATCATCCCTAAAAAAACTATCAACGAAATCAGAAAAATTATTGAAGGAAATGATGAAGTGGCGATTGCTTTTTCTAAAGCAAAAATCCGCGTTACATCTGGCTCTTCAGTGATTATTTCTAAATTAATTGATGGCGAATTTCCTGAATATGATCGTGTTATTCCAAAAAATAACGACAAGTTAGTGAAGGTTGACAGAAAGCTTATTTTTGATGCTGTGGATCGTGTTTCAACAATTGCAACCGACAAAAATAAATCAATTAAATTGGTTTTAGAAAGTGGAAAAATTAGCTTCCAAATCAAAAGTAACGACAGCGGAAATGCGAGTGAAGAAATCGAAGTTGATTTTAATGGCGATTTGATTGAAACCGGATTTAACTCAAGATATTTCCTAGAAATTCTTGGACAAATTACTAAAGACAAAATCAACATCAACTTCAAAGACGGATCTTCTCCGGCTTTGATTAAAACTGATGACAATGATAGTCTTTACGTAATTATGCCAATTAGAGTTTAATGTCTCATACATTTCTATCTGAACTAAAGCTTAATAATTTCCGCAATTACTCCTCTAAAAATTTCAACTTTGCAGCAAAAATTACTGCGATTTCTGGAAAAAATGGCATAGGAAAAACCAACATTTTAGAGGCAATTAGTTTGTTGAATAAAGGCTATGGACTCAAGAATGCCGAGCTTTCTGAGATGACTAACAATTCCAATCCAAAAGATTTCACAATCTACAGCAATGTTTTAAATCATCCTCACATTGAAAATATTGGCACTTCGTATTTGAGCGCTGAAAACAAAAGAATTTTTCAAGTTAATCAGAAAATTTTAAGCAGTAATTCACGCTATAAATATTTTCCTTCTATCATCTGGCTCACGCCGCAAATGGATAGTTTATTTTGCTCTTCAAAAACTTTAAGACGAAAATTTTTAGATAAAATTGTGGCTGATATAGATGCCACTCACAACAGTAGATTAAATGCTTATAACCATGCTATTCGCGAAAGAATTAGTTTGTTAAATCGTTTTTCTGATAAAGATAATTGGCTAGATATTATTGAAAGAAAAATCGCTGAGCTAGGTACGGCAATTGCTAGCGCAAGAAATGAAGCGGTGAATTATTTGAACCAGACTATTCTGCAAGGCAGCGATAATTTCACTAAAGCACAAATAAAGATTATTGGCGAAGCTGAAGAAATCGCTCTAAATCATAAAGCAATTGAAACTGAAGAAAAATTTATTCTGAAATTAAAAGAGAATAGAAAGTTAGACTCAAAAACTGGCAGAACCATGTTTGGCGTGCATCGGAGCGATATTACGGCAATATTGTTAGATAAGAAAATGGAAGCAAAATTTTGTTCAACAGGTGAACAGAAATCAATTTTAATCGCTATTACTTTTGCGCGAATTAGAATGTTCTCACTACTCAATTTACCCATGGCAATCCTTCTTTTAGATGAGATTGTTTCCCATCTTGATAACCAAAAAAGAAAAGATTTATTAACAGAAATAGCTGCTCTTAATTGCCAAAGTTTTTTAACTGCAACTAATCGTGACTTTTTTAATGACTTGTTTCATTTTGACCAGACAATCGTTTCATTCTTAGAATTAAACTAGTTTTAGATTGACAACCGAGATTTCTTATTGCTAAATGGCTTCAGGATTGTTTTTATAGCTTCTCGAAAGAGAGTTTGTGTAAACTTTCCCTTCTAATCGCAAGATTAGAAAAGTGTTTTTCTTTATTTTATTTTTTTATTTTATTTTTATTATGGCAACTGGAACAGTTAAATGGTTTAATAGCACTAAAGGTTATGGTTTCGTTAAACCAGACGATAATGGCGCTGACATCTTTATTCACATCTCAGCAGTTCACGAAGCTGGTCTTAAAGGACTAGACGAAGGACAAAAAATCAGCTATGACGCTGAAGATAACAAAGGCAGAAAAGCTGCTGGAAATATCAAATTGATCAACTAATTGTTCGATTAATTTAATTAAATAGGGCGACATAATTTCTTATGTCGCCCTATTTTTTTGCGCTAATTTAAGCTCTCTGGAGTTCTCATCTATCTATTCTTCTCTAAATTAAGAGCAATATTCAAAATAGTTTGTTCATCGAAGTGATTGCCAATGATTTGCAATCCCAATGGTAAACCATCTTTATCAAATCCTGCGGGCACTGAAATTGCAGGCATTCCGGCTAAACTTGCAGGAATAGTGAAGATATCGTTTAAATACATTGCAATTGGATCTTTGTTAGATTTTGCATCATTTAAAGAAAAAGCCGCGCTTGGCGCAACTGGGGCTAAAATTGAATCAACTTTTGTGAAGGCATTTTTGAAGTCTTGTAAAATTAAACTTCTCACTGATTGAGCTTTTTTGTAGTAAGCGTCGTAATAACCAGCAGATAAAACATAAGTTCCAGTTAAGATTCTGGTTTTTACTTCTTCACCAAAACCTTCATTTCTAGTTTTTTCATACATTTCTTCCAAAGATAAATTCTGAGTTGGTGTACGATAACCATATCTCACACCATCATATCTAGAAAGGTTAGAAGAACATTCAGCTGGAGCGATAATATAATAAACTGCTGGGGCGTATTTTGTATGAGGCAGAGAAATTTCAATAATTTCTGCACCGTTTTCTTGCAGTAATTTAGCACCTTTATCCCATAATTCTTGAATCTCAGCCGGCATTTTTTCTGAACGATATTCTTTTGGAATACCAATTCTTTTGCCTTTAATATCACTTTTTAAAAGTGCATCAAAATCAGGAACTGCCTGCTTTGCGGAAGTTGAATCTTTATCATCATATCCGGAAATTATTTTCAAAAGTAATGCTGAGTCAGCAACATCTTTAGCAAAAATTCCTGCCTGATCAAGCGAGCTGGCATAAGCCACCATACCATATCTTGAACATCTGCCGTAAGTTGGTTTTATTCCGACAATTCCTGTGAAACTTGCCGGCTGTCTGATTGATCCACCTGTATCAGAACCTGTTGCAGCAACAGCTAAATTTGCCGAAACAGCAACTGCTGATCCTCCAGAAGATCCTCCCGGAACTAAATCTTCATCACTATTTTTCTTTTTATGATTATTTATTACCGGACCAAAATAACTGCTGGTATTAGCAGAGCCCATTGCAAACTCATCCATGTTTGCTTTACCAATCATTGTCGCGCCGGCATTCCAGAGTTTTTTGGTAACAGTAGATTCATACTCTGGCACAAAATTTTCTAAAATTTTAGAAGCAGAAGTTGTTTTAACTCCCTTCGTGCAAAACAAATCTTTGATGGCAAGAGGTATACCTTCTAATTCTCGAGCAGAATTACTAGCAATGTTTTCATCAGCAATTTGTGCACTTGCTAAAGCCGAATCAAAAGTTTCAGTTATAAAAGCGTTATAATGACGATTTTTAGTAGCATTATCAATATAAGCCTTGTTTAGCTCTATAGCTTTAAATTCTTTATTCTTAAGGCCTTTAATTGCTTGTTTTAAAGTAAGTTTGGTTAAGTCTGTCATTTTTTTATAATTATTATTTTTTTGAAGCCTCTTGGGATGCCTTTTCAATTGCCTTGAGTAAGGCTTCTTTACTTAGTAATTCTGAAGTTAAAATTCCATCCGGAGCATTTGGACCAAACACTAAATTGAACGGAATACCATAACGATTATATTTTTTCATAAAGTTAAAAATCTCTTCATCAGGCTTAGTTAAATCTCCGCGCATGGCAACAATGTTTGGATCTTTTAATTTTTCTTTTATCTCACTACTAGTTAGAACCAGTAATTTATTGGCTTTACAAGTAATACACCAATCAGCAGTAATATCAATTACAACTGTTTTTCCTTCAGCAACAAACTCTGAAATTTTTGATTCATCAAATTTTATCCAATTTTCTGCTTGAGATTTCTCCATCATTTTATCTAGATACATAAAGCACTGAGGCACTACGAAAACAGATGAGATCAAAAAGATGAATACGAAACTTGCAGCAAAAAATTTGGTTTTTTGACCTAATTTTAATTGTTCATAAGGATGAAATTTATGAACAATTTTGAAAAATAACAAAATTAAAACTGCAAATAAACCCGCTGACATAGCGGCTAGGAATCCAATATTATCAATCAAAATATAAACCACCCAAACTGCAGTTGCGAATAAAAATCCTGCCATGAGATGTTTAATTTTAAGCATCCAAGCTCCTGGTTTTGGTAAGAATTTTACTGCTTTTGGGAAGATCATTAAAACCAAATAAGGCAATGATAAACCAAGTGCCATCGAGAAGAAAATTAAGAAAATTTCTTTTATATCCGAACTAAGAGCAAAAGAAATTGCCACGCCAACAAATGGTGCAGAGCAAGGTGTGGCAAGCAATACAGCTAAAATTCCCGAGAAGAAATTTGGAAGGAAAATATTTTTCTTTTTTTCAGAACGATTAATTTCATCATTTATTTTTGAGCTTAAATCTCCGTCAAAATCAAACTCGAAAAGACCTAAAAGATTAGCGATGAACACCATCAAAATCACTAATAAGAAAATTAGAAAATATGGGTTCTGGAATTGGAATCCCCATCCAATTGCACCGCCAAGTGATTTAAGCATCACAGCTACAATTGAGAAAACTAAGAATGAGAAAACAATTCCTAAAGTTGTGGAGAAAAATGCAAAGCGAATTCTGCTTAATTTTGAATTGCTGTGATTAATAACGCTGAGCAATTTGATGGATAAAACCGGCAAAACACAAGGCATAATATTTAGAATCATACCACCTATGAAGGCAATGATTAAAGCTTTAATAATGCCCATTTGCGGAACTTCTTGTTGATTTAAATCTTCTAAATTTCCTTGTTTTATTTCTTCTGTTCCAAGAGTTTTGGTAGTTAAATATTTTTGAATTTCACTCAAAGATTTTTTATCAACTTCTCCAGCAGGAATTTTTAAAGTGAATTTTTGATTGGCAGGAATACAAATGTCTTTGCATAAGCCATAATTAACTTCAACTTCGAGATTCACATCTTTGGTTAAATCAGTAACTGCAATCTCAACAGGAATAATTACTTTTTCTTTATAAACCTTATAGCGAATAACTTCTGAGCCGAACGATTCTTTTTGTTCAACTGATTCAGGAAATAAAACTTCAAATTTTTTAGAATCAATGTTTTGAGATTTATCTAAATTAAAAGATGGAGGAATGCCAAAACCGGAATCATCTGGCGCATAGATTTTCCAGCCTTCACCAAGATTAACTTCAAATCCTGCGATTAATTTTTGCTGATTATTTTCCTCATAAAAGCTGGCGATAATTCTGCTTTTAGCATCTCCAGTTTCTGGCGCCTGAAGCACGGTTTCAGAAGCTAGAACACCAGTAGAGGTTGCCAAAAAGGATGTTAATAAAACTAGTTTTAAAATATATTTTCTCACTTGCATTAAAATCGATTGTGAAGTAGTTTAGGGCGCTCTTTGTTTAGGAAAAATCAATTATCCAATCAAATCTAATAAATTCAAGAAGTCATTATGAAGCCGATTCAAATTGTAGTCGTTGATAATAAAAAAGTGAGCTGTGATGGAAGTGAAAGTAAATCTAGCCACCCTTTAGTTTATTTAAATATGGGCGATAAAGATAGCGTTGAATGTCCTTATTGTGGCTGCAAATTCACGACAAAGAAATCTAATTAACTAATAATTCAAATTCTAAACATGGTAAATACAGCGATAATCGGCTTGCAATGGGGCGACGAAGGAAAAGGTAAAATTGTTGATTTTCTCTCTGATCATTTCTCAGCAGTAGTCCGTTTTCAAGGTGGACACAATGCCGGACACACAATCAAAGTTGATGATAAAGTTTTCAAATTAAGTTTACTTCCTTCAGGAATTATTCGCGATAAATTCTGCGTAATCGGAAATGGCGTAGTTCTTGATCCTAACGCACTTTTTAGTGAAATTGAATCTGTTGCAAAAAATGGTGTTTCAGTTGATGAAAATAATTTGGCAATTGCTGATAACGTCTGCTTAATTTTATCTTTACATAAAGATTTAGATCAGTTTTTAGAGGAAGCAAAGGGTGAAAAAAAGATCGGCACAACAGGCCGAGGAATTGGCCCTGCTTATGAAGATAGAGTTGGAAGAAGAGCAATCAGAATTTGTGATTTAAATAATGATGAAATTTTAAAATCTCGATTAGAAGATTTATTAGCTTATCACAACATCTTACGCCGCGGCATTGGAGTTGAAGATCTTAGCTACGATAAAATTCTTGGTGAATTAAAATTAATCAAAGACAAATTAAAAAAATTCGCACGCCCGTCTTATGAAATTGCTCAAAAATTAAAAGAATTAGACGGAAAAGTTATGTTTGAAGGAGCTCAAGGAGCACTTCTGGACGTGAGCTATGGAACTTATCCATTTGTAACCTCTTCTAATACTGTTTCTGGCGCAGTTGCAACCGGAAGCTGTTTAGGAGTTGCTGATTTACACAAAACTTTAGGAATTTTAAAAGCCTACACAACCAGAGTTGGATCAGGCCCATTCCCAACTGAACTTAACGATGCGATTGGAGAATTCTTACAAACTCAAGGTGGAGAAATCGGAACTGTGACCGGCAGAAGCAGACGCTGCGGCTGGTTTGATGCGGCATTGGTTCGTCAATCAATCTTAGTTTCATCTGCAAAATCGGTAGTTTTAACTAAGCTCGATGTTTTGGATAAATTAGAATCGATCAAAATCTGTGTTGCTTACGACATTGATGGTAAAAGATATGAATACATGCCTTTGTCAATTGATCTTCAATCTAAGATCACACCAATCTATGAAGAAATTGAAGGCTGGAATTGCAAAACTGCGGGCACAAAATCATTAAAAGATTTGCCTAAAAAAGCTCTGAACTACATCAAAAGAATTGAAGAATTATGCGGTGTAAAAGTTGAGATTATCTCAACTGGCGCTAAGAGAGATGAAACAATTGTTGTATAGGTTAGATCACAAAAATGTCTGAAGAACAAGTAAAATCAAACAAGAAAGTAATCGCACAAATCTTACCTGCGCTTAATAGTGGAGGTGTTGAAAGAGGAGTTGTAGATATTAGTCGCGCTGCGGCACTAGCCGGATTTGAATCAATTGTGATTTCAAATGGTGGATCAATGATTCAACAATTTAACAGCACAAAAGTTAAGCATATTACTTTGCCACTCGCGAGTAAAAATCCGATTACGATATATTTAAATATTAAAAGAATTGAAAAAGTTCTTGAAGAATATCAAGTTGATTTGATCCACATCAGATCTAGATCTCCAGCTTGGTCAGCATATTTTGCCTGGAAAAAACTTGCCAGCAAAGTCAAAATTATCAGTACGGTTCACGGTTCTTATTCTACAACTTTATTTGGCAAAGGAGTTTCAGAATGGAAACTCAAATATAATGCAGTGATGCTT
>JACCDH010295351.1_pt1 | contig 11835 bp, 5 predicted proteins | sample 7442481 | NCBI WGS metagenome assembly JACCDH01 (sample SAMN15323433, study PRJNA562643) | freshwater metagenome | isolation source: river surface water | place: USA:Blue River Watershed | collected 2017-08-15 | reverse complement strand
GTTTTTCGACTAGGCGCTCTCTAATCTTCTTTTCAATACCACTTTGAGCCGTGATGAATCCTGTGGGAACGACGATAGCCGCTCTACCCCTATGATTCAGCGTGTAGACAATGTGCTGAATAAACAAGGGATAAATTGCCATTCCCTCTTTCTTAGTTTTGGGCACATTAGGCATTCCAGCGAAAAAACGTTCATTGTTTTCCTTTGTATCTAGATCAGCTACATAATCACTAAAATCTAATTTAAACGGTGGATTTGAAACGATAAAATCAAACTGCTTTAATTTACCATTTGCTTCTTTATGATAAGGTTCTAAAATGGTATTCCCTTTTACAATATTGGGGATTGAATGCACCAAATCATTTAAGATTAGATTTAAACGTAATAGATTGGAAGACTTCTGAGAAATATCCTGAGAGTAAATCGTACACTTATCTTCCCCTATGGCATGAGCTAAATTCATCAATAAAGTACCAGAACCGGCTGATGGATCGTAACAAGTGACATCCTTCACCTCCTCAGTAACTAAACAAGATGCCATAATTTTTGCAACCGCGTGAGGTGTGAAATATTCCGCATATTTACCACCACTATTCGTGTTGTAATCACTAATTAAGTATTCAAAAATCGTGGCATAAAAATCGAACTTCTCGTGAAAAATATGCTCAAAGCTGAAGCCAATTAGTTTATTGATAATGGCTTTACAAAAGTCATCACGTTTATCAGTTACATATTTACTGATATTTTCAAATAAGACAATTTTCTCTCCACCCTCAGTAACTACGGAGAATATATCACTGTTCTCTTTAGCAATATCTAATAGTGTATTGTCAAAAATCTCGGCAAAATTAGCTTCATTTTGGCGTTCAAATAAACTCGATATAAATTGCTTAGGCTTTAATCGAGCTGCACTTTCACTCAATTGAAGCATGAGCATTTCATAATCATCTTCTGAATATTTCTTCAGTTCTACTTCCCAGTTATCTACCGTAGCGAGATTAGAATCCAGTTGTTTTACTTCGTGAACGAACTTGTCATTTAAGAATTTATAAAGGAAGACCTGCGTGATAATTTTAAACTCATTCCCGTCATTGCCTAATCCGTAATTAGCACATACGCTTTTAAGATCGTCAATTAAAGCTTTGGTTTGTCTTTCAAATGTTACTGTTGTTGTCATAATTTATTTAGGCTACTCTTCCGTAAAATTCATTCATGTACTCTTTGACCATCATTCCGTTGATCACTTTTGCCTGCTTCGCATCCAATGGAAGTTTATGCTTAGTTTTCAATTGTTCAATGACTAATCTTATCATAAGCCTCTCCACATAACTCTCATTTTCCATCATTTTCGAGTTCTGCTCTATCTCACTATCCACTTCTTTCTTTAAACTTTGCAATGCTTCAAATAACTTACTCTCACTTTCTGTTAGGGGATCTTTCTCCATTAAGCGCTTATGTAATCGAGCATATTTTGCATCATTATCATACTTAGCTTTTAGCAACTGGTTTTTACGATCAAGCTCTTTGGATGCCTGGAAAAGAGTTTCAAGTTGTTTAATGTTTTGTTCCATTTCTTCTTTGGTCACTTCATTCAGATTTTTCTTTCTAAATAAGCGTTCCAATTCTTCTTTCAAAGAAATGAATTCGGGATCATGCTGGTCAAAATTACCTCCTAGCGACTCTCGCGTTCTTTGTAGAATATTTTTTAATTGATCTGCTAGAATCATTTCTTCCTCCTTGACTTTCACGAAAGCAAAGAATACATCCTCCAATGCGACGTTCAACAAGTTGCTCGTATCCACATTATTCTCTAATGATTCTTTTGTGTTGATGAGGGTTAAACGATTATTAGCCTCTCTTGCTAATTGTGAGAGCTTGTGAAAATCAAGCTTATCAAGCATCTCGTGATTACCAGATAATCGAATAATATTGTATAAATCCCTGGCATTATTTAATGCTTTTACAATATCTAAAATCTGTTTCCTATCCGCTATTTGAGATATTTGTTGAGAAAACACCTCTGCATTATTAGTATCGTAATGGAATAACACATCCTTGATTTGATGGAGTTCTATTGAAATTTCTTCTGCACTCTTAAAGATATTAGAATAATGCTCCATTTCATCACCTAACTCAGATTGCAATTCATCGAAATAGGCACGATTTGTTTTATCAAACTCTTTTTGGATGTCAGCAAAATCTACTACATACCCATATCTAAAACTGTTATAAGTTCTATTAACTCGAGTAAGCGTTTGCAAAAGGTTGTGCGCTTTAATTACACGGCCTATGTACAATTTTTTAAGCCTGGGAGCATCAAAGCCTGTTAACAACATATTGTAAACGAACAACAAGTCTATTTTCCCCTCTTTGAAATCATCTACCTGTCTTTTTCGATCTTCTTTCGAGCCTATATCATGCAGAATTAAGGCTGCTGAATTTACCTTTCTATCATTTTCTCTTTTTTCACCATAACTAACGCTAGGCTCTGCAGCCATCGAATATGCTTCTTGTTCAGAAAATTCAGCATATTTAGCTTCAAAAATTTCGAACATCTGCTTCGCCTGATCTGAAGAATCACAAACAACCATTGCACCAATAGTATTGTCATTCATTGAAATGCGCGCATTCTCAAAATCCTTCACTAAATAATCGAGCATTGGCTCCACAAATTTAGGATGAGAATAAACTAGCTTTTTATCTGCATCACCTTTTAACAGCTCAATATCTTCTAATGCTTGCTGTAACGTTAATTTATATTTTGTCTCAATCTCTTCTCGAATAAGCCTTAAAGTATATCCATCAGCTATCGATGAATTGTAATAGTATTTGTGAATATAGCCCCCAAACAAAGATTTTGAGTTAAACTCATTTCCAATTAAAGGAGTCCCTGTTAATCCAATTTTTATGGCATTTGAATCAGATTCATGTAAGTTAGCTAGAAAGCTCCCCTTAGGATTATAGCTTCGATGAACCTCATCCAAGAAGTAAACTCGTTGGATATTTAGATTGTAATCATTGTTTTTTATGACACTACAATCATCCTCAAACTTCTGAATATTAACTACAGTAATCTCAGGCTTTCCTGAATTATTGTGAATTACACTGGTCGACTTAATATCACGCGAAAACTCCTCTCTAGAATTAATGTTGTGAACAACTAATCCTCTACTCTTAAATTCTCTGCCAGCTTGAATAAGTAAATCAATCCGATCAACGATGAAATAAAACTTAGGAACTACCCCTTTTGAGTGATAATAATCCGTTAGATATCGTACATTATAATAAGCCAATGCCGTTTTACCACTGCCTTGTGTATGCCAAATGATCCCTTTCTTTACTCCCTCATCTAATTTATGCTCTATAGCTTTGGTAGCAAATAATTGAGGATAACGCATAATATGCTTCTGCAATCCACTATTTTCTTTTACATACGTTAATCCGTACTGTAGCAAGAAAGCTAATCGATTCCGCTGAAACAAAGAAGTGCAAATTCGATTCGTAGGAGTATTGGGATTTTTGTTGGTTATAAATTCAGCAGAATGTTTAATTGATACCTTATTGTTATCCTTTAAAATTTCCGTTTCTAATTCATCGCTAACTGGCAAAATCAACTTTTCCAGGTCGAAAGATTCTTCCTCTCTAAAGTAATTGAATATAGGTTTCTTATATGAGGAGGTCGCATAAAATGCCCCTTCAATGGGCATTGAGGAGCTGTTATCGTACTCCATATTGTTTGAGAACACCATCAACTGGGTCATGTTCACAAACTTTTTAAATTTCTTATTCTGAAAACGGATTTGAATTCGTTTGTGTTCTGCTAAAATCCCATCTTGATTATTAGGCTTCTTAACTTCAATAAATACCAATGGTAAACCATTGATTAACAGAATTATATCTGGCCTATATTCATCATCATCCTTTTTGTAGGTTAATTCAGTAACAACGTTAAAGGTGTTATTATCAAAATTCTCTAAATCAATAATTCGATTACCAGACTTAGCAATAAGCTTTTCATAAAATGCCTTTCCTAAATCATCGTTTTCCAAACATAACGTAAGCTCAGCATATAATCGTTCGACATCGCCATCGGACATTTCAGGATTTAAACGCTTTGTAGATTTAAAAAATATCTCGGTAAAGATATTCGTTGATTCGTCCCAGACTTGATCTTTAAGAGACAGGTACTCGTAACCCAAACCGACCAAATGTAGAATCGTGGGTAACTTTACTCTGGAGTCTTCGTTAAACTGGTTAAACTTCATTTATTATCGTCGTAATTCAAGCAGATGATAGCTAATATAAAACTATCCTAGTTTTAGGCAAAAACCAATTATTTCTATAGTTGATTGAAAGGTGATAGAAAATAAAAATCTATTAGATACATTAAACTCTACTCATTCGTTGTGATTCTAATTTATTTATATCCATCAATGAAATATCATAATTTTTGATAATATCTCTCAAATCATTTCTATCAAGAAGCTTTATATCATTTGATATTGCTAAAGTTTTTGCTGAGGAACTGAAATCATTATTAGTGATTACTAATAGTTTGAATTCTACCCTAAACAAATTTTGATAATAGTTTTTAGCGGTATTGATCTCTTGTATCGCTTCATTCCCCACTATCGATTTAGTTTGTTTTACTTGGATCAAATAATTTTCATCATTTTTTAATAGAACCACATCAGCACCCTTATCGTTCGAATATGGCGTAAGTCTAACATCAAATCCTTGTTTTTTATATAGTGCTGCTACACTTGCTTCAAATAAGTTAGGATTAAGACGATCAATATCATCTATTCCCAATTTAGAAGGGTTACTATCAACTTTAGATCCAAAAATATTTCCAAATAGTTCATCTGGTGTTATTTCAGCTTGATCAGTCGGGAAAAGAGTATTGCTAGCTAATGCCTTTTTATTTGCTAACAATAAATCAAGTATCTCATCAAATGATTTTATCCTATTGCCATCCTCATCTTTCATGTCTTCTGGAAAAATTGCCATTGGATAATAAACATATACTTCTTTACTTTGGCCAATCCTGTAGGCCCTATCAGTTGCTTGGTCTTCTTTTGCCGGATTCCAGTGCCTTGTATAATGGATGATATGATTTGCTTCTGTCACATTTAGCCCTACTCCCGCTGCAATTGGAGACATAATAATAATGTTAAATCCTTTTTCCGCTTGAAATCTATCAATAGTCTGTTGTCTACTTAATTTGGACTTGCCTTCAATCTGTTGGCTTGAAGGAGTATCACCATTAATTATGCTAGCAAAAACATCAAACATATCATAGCAGATTTTTTGAAGCATTTTTTGCGTCTCTTTCCGGTCAGCAAATAGAATAATTTTTTCACTTTTACTCTTGATTTCCTCTAGTATACCTACTGTAGTTTGCAACTTAGACGAACTATTAACAAGTTCCTGACTAGTGAAATTTAAGATTTGACTTTCTAGTAGAAAAGGATGATCTGAAATATCTCTAATTGCCCATATTGACTTTAGCTTTTGGTTTCTTTTTTCAACACCTTCAAGAGTTGAGTTATTAGCTTCTTCAATTTCTTGTTTATATCGTTGAAGCTGAATTGGAGGCATTATTTTTCTGATCCTAGATTTATCTCCATCATGCTTCTTAGGTAGATCTTTTGCTACATCAATTTTCAACCTCCTTTTTATAAAGAATCCAATATTATTTCTAAGTCTTTCAGTAAGTTCTTTAATATCAGTACCCTCATCATTCAATGGTTTTTGGTATTCCTTATAGAAATCTTTAGCATAGCCTAGTAAACCAGAAACGGCAAAATCCATTAAGGACCAAATGTCTATTAATGTGTTTTCCACTGGTGTTCCAGTCATAGCTATTTTAAAGTCTGCTTTAAGAGCTTTGGCCGCATTCTCAATTAATGTACCTGGAGTTTTAATTTTTTGTGCTTCATCTAAAGCAATAATAGCAAAATCTACTAAACCGATACTAAACTGATATGACCGTATAGTTTCGTAATTGGTAAGAATTATTTGTTTTGATTGTAATTTTAAAGCGTCTTGTTGATTCTTTTGCAGATTTTTTTCCTTCGTTAAATCTATGTTGCCATATAATTTTAAGACTTTCAAGCTACAAGGGCTGAAAAATTTAGAGTACTCATTTTCCCAATTTTCCAACAAGCTAACTGGTGCAACAATAAGGTATGGCTTTTCCAAATTAACAAACTGACTATGCCATTCTATAAAATATAATAGTTGCAAAGTTTTACCAAGACCCATATCATCTGCAAGTAGGCCACCAGATAATTGTTCTTTATATAAAGATTGTAACCAAGAAACCCCTTCTTTCTGATGATCTTTTAGCTCTATATTATTCCTTAGATTTGGGATCTCAGAAAAGTTATGCTTTAAAGTTTCTGGTAACTCATGTGTATTTACATACTCCAAAATCTCTGCATTTTCTTTAATTATGAGAACTTCAATGTCAGCTACCTTTTCTTTTTTAATCGGTTCACTTGGATTTTCGAACTGCCTTTTAGCCGATTTAATAAGATCATTCGCCTTATCCATTGGTATCTCAACATTCTCCCATTCAAATGTGTTTTTATTATCCTTGGAAGCTATTTCATATTGTTCGATAAAGTCAGAAAGTTTATCAGGTGACTTGAAATATATTTTTTTTTCTCCTATAATTTTGTCCTTTATAATTATACCTGGGATCCATTGTGATTTGTATGGACTAACAAATGCATAAAATTTAGGCTTGTATATTCCAATTTCTTTAACCCTATCACTATAAAATACCGAAAAATCGACTTCATCATCATCGAAAAATAACTCAGGGTGTTCTACAATTTCTTCAATTTTAGTCTCGTCTGAAACTCTTCTCAATTCTTTGAGGGTCAATAATTCATCTTTTTGGCCCTCTGTTAATATTACTCTTGTAGACTTTCCTTCATTTCCAGTAATTGGATAAATGCCTTTTATGTCTCTAAAGCTGTCGTAGGAAGTGGTAAAGGCTTGAGGATTGTCGATACCAACAGTTGGCAAAATTTCCAAATGGCCTTCATTAAAATTAATATTAAGCTTAATCTTATCTGGCAAAAATATTTCTTGATTATTCAAGAATTGCTCTAGGGTTAATCCACTACTGTTTGAAAGATTCTTTAGTTCAGATAATTTTCGGAAGTTGATTATATCCCCCTTGTGAATTTCTTCTAAGTTATTAAACTCATCAATTGCCTCACATATTAAAAATTGATTTTCAGTTAACATGTAAACAATAGAATCTATGGATAAAAATATTCCATCTCTCGTTGCATTTAATACTGTACCATTTGGACAAAAATCGTAAAATCCATATCTAAATTTCAATTTATTGGAATGTAAAACACCATCACGCTCAATTAAAATTTCAAAGGGATAATACTCCGGTAAATCTAAAATCCTTCTATCTAGCTCTTCAAGTTTTGTAATGCTCAATCCATCAACGTCGCATGTATCATCTCGGAAATCTGAAATGCCATTATCATTGAGTTCTTTAAGAATCGCCAATTGAGATAGAAATGCATCATTTAGTTCATTCCAACGAATAAAAGGGACTTTGACTCCTTGGTTGTCTTGGAAATAAAATGAAAGAATATTAGGTGAGTATGAATATTTGAAAATCATCTTAATACTTTACTATTTAACCAATAATTAAATTTATGTTCCCAGCTAGTATTATGAAATAATCTGCCTTCATCAGAGAGATTGTAATAATTATTGGAACTAGTCTGGATTGCTAGATCTAAACTACTGTTTCTTAAGCTATCTATACTGCTTAAATGGCTATTTAATTGAGGTGCATTCTTACTTCCAATTTTATAAGCACAACAAGCATAACCATCGTTGCTAAACTCAATAATCATGTGATTGCCCATAAATAATAGGAAAGCTGATACGTTAACTTTACTACTAACAACCTCAAACCGCGCATCCAAAAACTCAGCTATACTTTCATTGTTTCTTAAGATTGCTTTTGTAATAGCGGATCCGTAAACTTTGAATGAAGTAATATTAGTAACATATTTAAGCCAAAATTTTTTCCTTCTTTCATCATTTATACACTCATTAAAGAAAACATTAATAAATTGTCTTGTCAACCACTCATTTAAAATATTTTTAGCTTGTAATAGTTCTTCACTTTCTTTAGTTGTAAAGTTTTCAAACGGGAGCCAGTTTGAACTATTATTTGGATCTCCTATATGCTTAAAAGCTAATACTTTAACTTCATCTTGTATACTAACAAACTCAGGTTGATTGGCCTGAATGATCAATTTACTTATTAATCTTTTGTAGGTTTTATCTTTATTGTGGATGACAAGAAATTCTACCAAAGTATTAAAGACTTCCGAAATTTTGTTTTTATTCCTCTCGTAATATGTTACTATCACCTTTGAGAAGTATGGATAAGAATTCCATGAGGTAGGAACACCTAAAAATTTACAAGCATCTCCCAGAGGTATATTTAGCTTAGCTAATGTATCCCCTAAAATAAGGTCTCCATTATTGGTATTAAAGTACTTTATATTCGCTTTAAAGGAGATTAAGGTATTTCTACCTCCTTCATATCCTTCTAACTTGGATGTTATAAAATATTCCAATAAAACCAGTGATGAGTTATTAGTAGCCTCCCAATTTTGCAACAAACAATCAATAAGACCAAATAAATAGGTATCCTTCCAGTAAGATGCTAGATAACCTAAGGCAATGTCCAGTTCCTTCTCATTCGATAAAACACTATTTAATCCTTGCTCAGAGTGAGCTAGAGCATAAGATAAAGTCCTTAATTCTTTTGGTTCAAAACGTATATTGCTATTACTTAATGAACTCTTGAATTTTTTAAATATTTGCGGTATCAAATTTTTGCCTGAAAATGTGAAAGCCCCTAAGCCAACTTCTTCAGTAATTTGCTCAAGTCTATTTATTTTAAGCTCAATTAAAGAACTTAAACCTATTGGTACGATCTTTTCAGCGGATTGTTTAAAGGAAGAAAATGAAAAATTAAATTGTAAAATTTCTTTTGTGGTTTCCATTTTACGGCTTTCTATTGTTAAGCTTACTAAGTTGTTCTGTTAACTCCTCTAATATATCTTCTTGTTTATTAGCTGCTCCAGCAAGTGATTCTGCAGTTTTAGTTAGTGCTTCTGAATATTTTCCAAGGTAGGATTCAAGGCTACTTCCAACAGCCTCTTCGTAATCTTTAAGTCCCGTTGAAATTTTTCCAAAGATATCTTGGAGTCCTTTTTCTATAACATTGAATTTTTGAGCGTAATCACTTGATACTTCTTGAGCCTTCGCCAAAGAACTTTGAATATTTTCGATCGTATTAGCATTGTTTTCTAAAAACTCATTTGAATGTTTAGAAAATAGAACTTGAGAGTCTCCAAATTTGGTAGAAGATGCATTAATATCTTGAGATGCATTTCTGAAATTTGTTATGATTGTTGTTAATTCAGTTTGAGCCTCATTGAGCCTGTTAATACTACCAGTGACACCAATAGATAAGCTATTCATTTGTTGTATGCTGTCATTAAACGCTGAAAGGAGAACTTCTGAAACTTGTAAATTTTTAGACTGTTCACCAATAAGTGATTTTTGTCCTTCTTGTAAATCCCCAACTCTATTTTTCAAAATCTCACTCATTTCCTCGACCTGTTTCTTCATAGCATTTGTTGAGCTTTCTGATTGATCTAAGGTTTGCTTTGAAATCTGTTTTACGACATCTTGTAATCCTCTAAAATTCTCATTCAAGTTATCGGTCATATTTTGAAGCTTAGCAGGAAATTCACTTAGAGAGCCGCCAGCTTGTCCTAAAATAGTAGCCAACTTTTCCATTTCATTTTTAGTGTCGCCACTAACCGATGATTTGAAGTCCTCAACCATTTTACTCATTGAATCTTGTAGATCTTTTACAATATTCTGGGTCATATCAGTGGCTGGGCTCTGTAATTTAGTGCCCAAGGTTTCAATTTCTTGCTTTACTAATCTAAGTTCAGCAACAACTCCAACTTCTGGATTATTTAAAACTTTCCCTAAATCAGAGGTAATAGTTAAGGCTAAATCAGTAGAGAAGGTCTCTAAGGCATTTGATTGATTTGTCAACTCTTTGTACATGTCTCTTAAGACGTTTCCAATCTTAACTTGATTGCCATTGCTGTCAGTAGTAGAAAGGTCAGACCTGAGACCTTGAAGTTCAACTAGTAATTTATTTAATGCTTGCGTTTCATCACTTAAGACCCCTTTTTCGTTAACATTTCTTATATGAGATATCCTTTTAGAAAAAAACATTGATAAAATTATACCTCCAATTGAAGCTATAAAGGCGGTTTTAAGCCCATTTAATAATTCTGGTAATGTTTTGCTTATTTCCTTTGTGTCAAAAAGCATTAAACCATATGAAATACCTGCGAACGTTCCAAGTATTCCTATCGTTGTGAACATAGATGGGATTAAATCTAGGTCATTTAAATTTACAGTTGCATAATCAATTCTAGCTTTCTTTAAAATCCGAATTGCGTAAATAAAATAACCCGCTAAGATGCAAAAAATTATAATTTCAACTATGATCATTTTTTTTCTATGTTTTTTAATGCTTGTTTAATTACCTCCTCACTAGTTGTAACAATTCGAAATTCAACTCTTCTAGATTTATTGTTATCAATTGCTTTTTTGGTATCGTAAGTAGTTTTGTAGTCTAAATCAACTGTTCTGCCGTAGGATAATCCATTTGCAGTTAGCCAATATTGTAACCTATCCTTGATGGATGGTTTTAAGTCATTAAAGCAACTTTGGGATCTTAAAAATGCCATCACATTTCTGCATCTATCTTGTGATAGCTTCATGTTATCTATATAAGGATCTCCATTTATAAACACTGGTTGAGTATCTGTATGACCTTCAATTCTAATTTCTGCAATTTTACCAACATATTTTTCTTGTAAAACTACATTTAGGTATTTTGGAATAAACTCAATTAAAATTGCCTGAAATTGTGGAGTAATATCAGAGCTTCCTGTTCCAAATAGTACTTGTGGATTTATGAATTTTATAGATAAATCGTTATCTAATCTTAGATCCCATCTTTTAAAATCCGTTTTAAAAGCTTCTTTCAACTCATTGTATAGAATGAGTTTATCTTTTTGGTAGTTATTTATTATTTGATCTTGTTGTTCTTTTTCTTTTTGAACTTCCTCCATGTATGCAACAGCAATAAATAAAAATATTACCATTAGTGCAGTCATAAGATCCGCTAACGGGATCCAATGACTATCTCTATTTTTTCCTGCCATCTAAATGTTTTTAATCTTATTTAATAAACAATATTTCCACCTCCCCCGGCATTCCCCTCAAAATCCGTTCCACCGGCTCCATGCTATTCGCCTCCACTTCTAGTAGCCAAGAACCATCCGCTTGTTCCTTCAAAAAAGGTGCCGTTGCCGGATAATCATCTTTTAGGAAGAGCATGGCGCGCATACTTAATTTCAGCTTGATGGGGAATTTGGTGCCTGTCTCGTTGAAACCAAAGACATCCGGTTTCAATAGGAGATGTGCTTCTTTAAATTTATGATTTTCTGCTAATATTTCAATGGCGCCCATGCGTTCCAGTTTGAAATATTTGTTCTGCGCCGCCGCGGGTTCATAGGCACAGAGGTATTGGTAGTTGGCCGTAAAGCCAATCGGCTCCACGCGTCGGTCGCTGATGCTTTCGCTGCTGGCCGACTGGTATTTATGCAGGATGATTTGTTTTTCGGTGGATATCGCCTCCTTGATTTGCGTGACGAGTTTGGCTAAATGACCCGCGAG
>JACCDH011455915.1_pt1 | contig 11837 bp, 9 predicted proteins | sample 7442481 | NCBI WGS metagenome assembly JACCDH01 (sample SAMN15323433, study PRJNA562643) | freshwater metagenome | isolation source: river surface water | place: USA:Blue River Watershed | collected 2017-08-15 | reverse complement strand
TTTATTAATTCCAAACCAGTTGTAGCACTTTGATCTCCAGGAGAAAGTAATAATACTTTTTTAAATAATATTTTAGCTTCACGGGATTTTCCTAATTGTAAATTTGTCCAAGCAAACATAATTAAGCCATCATAATCAAAAGGATAAAGATTTACAACTTTTTCGAAGTACTTAAAAGCAGTTTGAAAATCTTTTTTATCGTAATAAATATATCCTAATTTATAATTTGCAAGTGAATTTTGAGGGTCAATTTCTAATATTTTTTTATACTGTAAGATAACATTCGTCATATTTCCAAATGCAGCAGCAGGATAAACGTAGCCTAATCTAGCCTCGATTGAAACAGGCATTAAATTTATAGCTTTTTGATAATAAGAAATAGATTCTTGGTATAAACCTGCATTATAAGTTAACCAGCCTAAGCGTAAATTACATTCATATGAATCTTCAAGATAAACATTTTTTAAAGTAGATATAGCTGCAGTATAATTTCCATTTTTTTCGTACTGATAACTTTTAGTAAAAGCTTCTATTAAATTATCATTTTGCGCTATTGATAAGCTTGAAAATAATAAAAGAGAAGTAAAAATTGCACTTTTAAAGATTAAATTAATTTTAGATTTCATGGTATAAATTTTAGGTTAATAAATAATGCATTGTATTGGTAATTATTAATGTTTTCGTTTTGTTTTAATTCTAAATTATAGTATACACTAGTTTGCCATTTAGGATGCCAACGGTAATATAGGCCAATTTCGTATAAATGAGAGGTAATATCATAATTATTATTTACAATTTCGCCATTATAAGTTACCAAATTATGTCCGCCACCTTTAAGTATTGAACCACTTAAACCAATTTTAGATGTAAATTTATATCCAAAAAATGGTTTAAAAGCACTTGTTAAATTTACGAAGTCATTATGAGTACTTGCAAAATAATTCATTCCAAAATACAGTTTAGAATTTGCTTTTGGAAAATAGGTATATCCAAAAGTAAATTGATTATGATTTACGTTATTACCAAAAAATGTTACGAATCCAAGGTTAAACTGATTTTTTAAATAATATTTATCCATTTCCACCGATACAACCCATTGATTTCCTTTTGTAATATTTGTAGAATTGAAAGAAAACAAAGAATAATCATACTTTAAAGAACTAAAACCCGTGTGAAAATTCCAATTATTTTTTAAAGGTATTGATAGGGCGGTGTAAAACTGTAGCTGTTTAATTGCCCAAGTATTATTTTTTTGAGAAATTTGATTAAAACTAAGTTTTAGATTATTTGAACGTAAAAATTTAAAATCTACATCAATATCTGTTTCATAAACTGTTGGAATATATTCCGAATTTGATAGTTTAAAGCCTTCTCGAATTTGTGTAGATTGTATGATTTTTTTTGAATTAAATCCAACTGTTTGTTTTACATATTCATTTTGATTATTCATAATATTTAACGCTTGTAAATATTGCTCGCTTTTTAAATACGAATAGTATAAATACACTACAGCTATATTTTCGGCATTATTCATTTCTATTGCTTTTAAAAAATGTGGTATCGCGAGTAAATATTCATTTTTATAATAATATGCTAAACCAATTCTTAACCTTAAGGCATAAAAATCCAATTTTGTTTTAATAATGGAGTCTCCAACTACTATAAGTTCATCCCATTTATTTTCCAAATACAAATTTTCAGTAAGTTGGTTTACATATTTAAAATCCTGACTAAACCCTTTGAAAAGAGGAGTGAAGAAAAGAATTATAATTAATGAATTACGGAAGCTTCTTTGCATATATTATTTTTATTTATAATTAATTTTTGCAATCCATTTTTTCCAATTTCAATTTCGTATTTCGCAACATTACTTTCCTTTTTCCCCACTCTTTTAAAAGTTTCGGAAGATAATTTAACAAGATTAGGATTAATTTCATTATCAATACTTAAATATTTACCCACGTAACTTGCACCTATATAAATTTTAAAAGGCGCAAAAAAATCTTGAACAAACCTATTAAAACCAGAAAAAAAGTAGGTTAAAGGTAAAATATCTTTAACTTCAATACCATCATAATAACCAAGTACAACTTTATATGCAGCAAAATAAAAATCATACAGCAAACTATTCTCATCACCTTCAAATGATGTGAAATAATGTAAAATTCCGTTGTTTTGTAAATAGGCAATAGATTTACTTTGCTGACAATATATATACACTTGATTATACGAATTTGTAAAAACTTCCCAAATTACAATTTCATTTGTATCATTTAACAGCCATTTAATAGTCATTCCAGGAACAAAATTAAAAGCATTAGTTACAATAGGAGTAGTTAAAATTTTACTTATTTTTTGATTCTCAACTGGATATTCAAAAGAGTGAAATTTATATCCATCATTATGTTTAGAAACAAAATAAGCTAAAGGATATTTTAAAGTTTTGGCACCAATAAAAGGAGTAGTTTGTAATTGAAAATGTATGTGCGGTTCGGGAGATCTTCCTGAATTTCCACAATTTGCTATCAAATCACCTTTTTTCACATAATCACCAATTTTAACTTTAAAAGTTTCCTCTTTTAAATGCGTTAATTTGGAATATAAAAAATCGGCATGTTTAATAACAATTGCATTGCCCCAGTTATTTTCTATATTCACACCTCCAATTTCGTTATCTGGTATATTATCTAAAATATCCACAACCCATCCATCTGCAGGAGCTAAAACAGGAACATTATAACAATAAAAATCTTCTACATTTACCCCATTATCTTGATATGTTTTTTCTTGATTATCTGTAATCACAAAATCAAAAGCATACTGCCATTCCCCTTTATGAGTTATTTTACCATTATGCGCTTGCGAAACATTCCATTCTCCATAAAAAGGTAGATGTATATGGTAAAATATATCGTTTTTATATCGTTCGGCTTGATGATGAAATGCATATAAATTTTTTTCGGGAGAAAACAATTGCTGTTGTACAATAAATAATTTTCGTGTATGCTGTCTTTGGTATAATACAAATAAAATTAAAATTACAACTAAAGAAAATGGAAGAGAATAAATTGGGAGTCCGAAGGTTACAAAAAATGAACCCAAAGCACTGATACAAAGGGCAATTAAAACAGCAGAAAGTATAGATAAAAAATAAGATCTGCCAGAAGGTATAATAAAAAAACCACCTAATGCTATACTAGATAATATGTAATTAAAACCTATGTAGCTGTATTCCAGTTCATTCATATCTCCTTGGAAATACAAACAGAAATAATATCCGGTAAAAAATCCAATTATCGAAAGCGAAAATGCAATTCTAGAATAAATCAATAATCCTACAGCAATAAATCCACCAACCAATAAATTATATTGTAAAAAAATTGCACCTAAAGATTTTAAATAAACATCAATTAATAAGGGTAATTTAAATAAACTAATGTTATATATCAATAACCCGAGTTCTTCACCCCAAAAAACATAAAATTCATTTACAGTATAAATACCTTTTTCGCTTAATTCAATAGCTTTAAATTCGTTTGCACCCAATAAAACTGTCCATACACCTAATACAAAAGGAATTCCTAAAATTGGAATGGCATAAGCCGAAAAAAAACTTTTTAACCAAACAGAAAAAAATGCTGTAAAAATTGAGGCTAAAATTAAAAAACCTACTGTTGGGAAACTTAATTTATAAAATAAACCAATTATAAATCCTACCATGATGGAGTTAAAGGAGTATAAACCAGATCGTATAGTTTCTTCGTTAAAACCAATAATATCCGAAACAATAATGGCAATTAATCCAGCTAATATTCCTGCAATACCAACATAGGGATTTACTAAGGAAGCCAATAACAATAGGTAACCAAACCATTTATGATTTGAGAAGAAAATTTGGCTATAACTATTGATAAGGGCTTCCCAGTAAAAATGAATTTTTAATTTTAACATTTGCATTTGAAATTTAAAACAGGTAATTATAATTTAAATGATTTTAAATATTCGGGCATTTGTTCGCCTTCTTCAATACTTCCCAAAGTTTCTTTATTTCTAATAACATGAGGTTTTTGATTCATATCAATCATCACAACAGCAGGTCTTAGCGCTATAAACTGCATCCATTGTGTCATGTTATATGCACCTACAGCATGTACAACAACATGGTCGTCTCTTTTTAAAGGAGGAAGTGTTACATTTTCTCTAATTACATCAATATTCATACATAAAGGACCATATAAAACGGCGTCTTCAGTATATTGTGAAAATTCTTGAGCAGGAGAAATTTTATGATCGTACCAAAACGAAGTAAATAAAATGTTTACACCAAAATCCATAATAGTAGCTCTTCTACCATCAGATAAACGTTTATTAGAAATTACACTGCCTAATAAATATCCTGCAGAATCAATTAAAGATCTTCCAGATTCTAAAATTAATAAAGGCAATTCATTTTCAACAAATCCTGCATTTAAAATCGCAGTTGAAATTGCTTCGGCATATTGATCAAAAGTGGGAACATAATCCGCTCCTTGTAAATAACTTCCTTTTAAAGTATTTTTGGATGCAAAACCCCCACCTAAATCTAAATATTGAATCGTTTTTTTGAATTTATTTTTTACCGCTAAAGCCAATTCGGATAGTTTTGCTGCAGCAATTCCATACGCATTTGGTGATAACATAAATGTACCAATATGGGTATGTAATCCAACTAAATCCATTGCATCATTCAGCATGATTTTATTGATGGCATCCCACGCTTGTCCGTTTTCGTAATTAAATCCAAATCTGTCCCAAATTGGATAAACTCCAGTGTCCATATTTACTCTAATAGCTACTCTTGGTCTTTTTTTCAATTCTAAAGCTAATTCCTTAATTAAATACAATTCATCTAAATGGTCGATATGAATTAGTGAATCGTTTTGAATAGCCGAAGTTAAATCTTCAACAGTTTTATCCGGTCCGTTAAAAATAATTTTAGTGCCTGGAACATTATTTTTTAAAGCTTTTTTATACTCAAAACCAGATACAACTTCACCCCAAGAACCTTCTTGATGAAAAACATTACACACTGCATTGATGTAGTTTGTTTTATACGACCATGCAAATTGAACTTTTGGATATCTACTTGTAAAAGCTCTTTTGGCAGATTGATATGTTTCACGAATTGTTTTTTCGGATATCACAAATAATGGAGAACCATAATTATTAATTAAATCCTTAACTGCATTTCCATCAATATGTGTTACCGGAGCATATTCTGTTTTTGTACCAAATTTATTGGTTACGCCAGTATTTAATTTTGTAATTAGCGGGCGTTCGTATTGTAATTTTTTCATAACATTAAAATTTAGAGGTTTTCAATTTTTTTATAACTCGCCAGTGGTACTAATTTTTTCAAATTCTTTTAAATCTACAATCATATCATAAGCATAACGAATAAACATTTTACCTATGGTATACTCTGTAAAAGGTTTAATTTTTTCGCCCATTGCCATTTTCATTAAAGCTTCTGGATGATTTTGTCCGCATCCTACAGCTAAATATACCCAAGCAGGAAATCTAGGATTAATTTCTAATAAATAATATTCATTATCCGAAGTTTTAATAATTTCCAATTCTAAACCGCCTTTCCATTTACTAGATTCTACCACATTTTTAGTCATTTCTAGTAGTTTATCATCGTGAATAGAAATTCCAGCCCATGCTTTACCTTTATCAGTTATATAAGTTTTTCGCATAGCAACTGCTCCAATTAAAGTGCCTTCTCCATCTCCTAAAGCCGTAACATTTACTTCTTGTCCGTGCACAAACTCTTGAATAATGATGGGCAAACCCCACTTAGCACTAATTTTATTAAATTGCGTTACAGCTTGTTCCTGATTGTAAGCGATAGATGCATCATAAAATTTACCTTTAACAACAAAAGGAAAAGTAAATTCGTCGTGTAATTTAAAAATTTCCGAACTAGAAAAAATCATTTTACTTTTAGGAACTTTAATGCCATATTTATCTCCAAATTCATTTAAATTAGCTTTGTGTCTTTCATCAAATTGTTCCACCGTTGGCATAAAAGTTTTTATACCCATTTCTTTTTCCAGTTGAGGTCCTAGTTTAATAAAATTGTATAACTCAGCATCAAAATTTGGAATTATTAAATCCAAATGCTCAATCGAATGGATATAACTTAATCGTGTAATTAAACTATCTGCGCCACTGGATGGATAGGGTATTTGATAAGATTTGTCTACTAAATCATGCATGTATAATCCTGGTTCTAGGGATTCATAAGAAAGGCCAATTATGCGTACATCATAATCTTTGCTTTCTTTTAAACCTCTAATTACAGGTATGCCTGGTCCAGGACTATCAATCGCATTTAAGCCTGTAACTGCTATAGTAATTTGTTTTTTATTGGAGTTCATGTTTAGGTAGTTTTAAAATTAGTCGGCTTTTTTTTCTTCAGCAACATTTAACTTTACTAACATATTTATAAAATCATAAATATCTTTTTCTACAGTAGTTTCATCAATCATATATTTTTCTAATAAATTTATTTTGATAGAATCTACAGATTTTCCTTCTTTTAATTGGTTGATAATTTCTAAACCAATTGGATTGGTAGAAAAAGAATCTCCTGAGGATGGGTCAAATACAAATCCCGAATCAGATAACGCTATACTTTTTTTAATATTCATACTATTTAATTTAGAGGTTAATTAATATTTTAACAATTGGATATGTTACAAATGTAATTTTATATATCTACTTATTTGGTACACAATTTTTAAAATGTTGTATAAAATTACATTTGTATTAATGCAATTATTAACTTTGTTTCTCAAAAAAAAAATTATGCAAGGTTCTACATTTATTACAACTCCAGCCAAATTAGCCATTAAAAATATGGTTAGCGAGTCGTGTATTAAAGTGGTTAAGCAAGAATTAGAGCGAACTGGCTTTGTAAAAGTTGAAAAAATTAGTTTAGGAGAAGCTGAAATATTTTATGATGCTCAAATTATTAACTTGGACATTATAAACATAATTTTGGAAAGAAATGGTTTTAAATTAATTCAAAATAAAGACAAGGTATTGGTTGAAAAAATTAAATCGGCTGTTATTGCGCATATTTTTTATGGAGCAAATACCAATTCAATTTTACGAAATTCGGATTATTTAAGTGAACAATTAGATTTACCTTATCCTACATTAAGTAAAGTTTTTTCAACTATTACAGGTTCAACACTCGAAAAATATATTATTCTGATTAAAATCGAAAAAATTAAAGAATTAATAACATACGACGAACATTCTCTAAGTGAAATTGCTTACATGATGGGTTACAGTAGTGTACATTATTTAAGTAATCAATTTAAACAAGTTACTGGTTTAAGTGTTAGTCAGTATAAAAAAGAAGGTGTCCATCATCGTAAAACTTTAGATCATATTTTGGATTGATTTAGATTTTAAATCATTAACAAATGAAATAAATGTAATTTTATACATCTTTTTAAAAATTGTGTAACAATAAATAGGATATTTAAAATTAACTTTGATTCAAATTATATTTTCATTTTAACTAAATAAAAAAATTATGAAACAATTGAATAGAAGTTTTTTTAATTATTTTTTATCTTTTGTAATTTTTACTTTTACAATAGCCAGTTGTACAAAATCTAAAGATGAAGAAACCAATACTACTTATACTAAAGAAACACCAGATTTAACCAAACTACCCTTTGGAGGTAAAGGAATTTATAAAATTTTAAACAGAAAAGCCGGAGATGCAAGTCCGGATTTACTTTCTTTATGGTTATGTGGATTGCCAGCTGATGGCGCTGGTGCGGATAATGCAGCCGATTGGACAAATCCTGATGGAACATGGGATTATACCAAAAAACCACAGGTAGAAGGAAATGTAATTTGGGTATCCGAATTTAAAATTACTTTAGATGGAAATGGAAATCGTATCTTAACAGGTAATGGTTTACCCAATCATCCTACAGGTGTTTTTCCCATTGTACAAGGTTCAACAGCTTGGGATTACGACAAAAATCCCAATGTGATTTCAGCCCAACCATTAAGTTTTACAATTCCTGCTATCCCTACAGAAGCAGAAACTAAATCGTGTGTAGGATTTGGTCCGGCTGGATATTCGTTAACAGGTAGTGCAATTTATCATGGTGCATCAACTTTAGGAACAGATGCTGCTGCTCATGAAATGTTGGATAGATTTGGAGGACATACTGATGGCACAGAAAGATATCATTATCATTACCCAACTCAAGATCATCAAGATCATATTCATAAACATTCATCTGGACATTCGGCGTTAATGGGATATATGTTAGATGGTTTTGGGATATATGGTCCTTATGGAGAAAAAGGCGAATTGTTAAAATCGGCAGATTTAGACGAGTGTCATGGGCATAAACATCCTGTAATGTGGGATGGAAAAATGGTGGATATATATCATTATCATTGGACGTATGATTTTCCATATAATATAGGTTGTTACAAAGGAACTCCTCAATAATAATTTAAAATAATACTATGATAAAAATACATTTTTTAATACCGATTTTTTTTATTCTTGTTTCTTGTTCCAAAGAGGATGATAAAAATAGTATTTCAACAGCAACTAGTAGCCCTAATATATTATTTATCATAGCGGATGATTTGGGAAAAGATGCAATGAAAGGGTATCAGGAAGGAAGTATTAAGCCTAATACACCAATACTAGATTCGATAAGAGATAAAGGGTTAATATTTACAAATTTTTGGGTTAATCCTACATGTACACCTACCAGGTCTGCAATTATCACAGGTAAATATGGATATCGAACAGGGATGAAAGGAGTGGGGGATGTATTAAATTCAACGGAAACTGTAATTCAAAAATATATCAACAACAATACGGGTAATAAATATGCAACAGCAATAGTAGGGAAGTGGCATTTATCTGGAAATAATGCAGGGTTTAATCCCGAAACTTTTGGAATTGATTATTACGCGGGTTTAATTCGTGGAGCTGTTGAAGATTATTATCAATGGCAACTTACAGAGGATGGCTCTAGTAGTTTACAAACAACATATATAACCGAAAAATTTACAGATTTAGCAATTGATTGGGTGAATGAGCAATCAAAACCTTGGTTTTTATGGTTGGCTTATAATGCTCCTCATACGCCTTTTCATGTTCCACCAAGTAATATGCATCAACAAGGAAATTTGCCTGCATATACAAACGGAATGGATGCAACGCCTTATTTTATGGCTGCAATTGAGGCAATGGATTATCAAATTGGACGTTTTTTAAAAAATATTCCCGAAGATGAAAAAGATAATACTATTATTATTTTTATAGGTGATAATGGTACTACAAATCTTGTAGCTCAAAGTCCGTATAGCAATACTAAAGTAAAAAACACCTTATATCAAGGTGGAATAAATACTCCTTTATTTGTTTCGGGAAAAGGTGTTGCAAGAGTTGGAAATGATAATCAATTATTAACAGGAACCGATCTTTTTGCAACAATTGCTCAAATTGCTGGAGTAAATGTGATTGAATATCAGGATAGTAAAAGTTTTAAATCTTTATTTACACAAACTAAAAGTATAAGAAACTATCAGTATTCGGAACTAAAAGATGGTGTGGATGAATCATGGACAATTAGCAACGGAACATATAAATTGCTTATAAAAAATACTGGAACAGAAATGTATAACTTAAGTTCTGATCCTTATGAAAATACGGATTTGCTAAAAGGTGATTTATCTTTAACAGAACAAAATGCTAAAATAGAATTAGAGAGTGAATTAAGTAAAATTAGAAAATAAAATCACAAAACCTGAATTCCTGATTTTTCTAGTATTTTTTTTTCGATAAAATATTCAACAGCAATTGCATCTATAAAATCTTCTTGATCCAAATGAAAACCTATACTGTGGGTTAATTTGGAGGTGAAACAATCTGAGGTTTTCTTAAAATTCTCTTCGTCTTGTTTGGAAATGATGCCAAGTGCTGCGTTACTGCTAAATAAATCGGTTTTTATAGGCATTTGTAATACATGCAAAATGTCGGTATAAAGTGTTTTTTGCATCATCTCTTTTTCCAATGCTTTCGAAATTTTGTAAAATTCAATTCCATCAGAATTAAATAATAATTCGTACTTAAATCTGGCTTTATTAACACTTACTTTAAATACATAATACATAACCCAAATAATAAGTCCGCTGATTACTAAATATAACAAAATATGATAAATTATGATTCCTTTAGTTATGCCATCCAAATTCCTAAAATCGAAATTTAATTCGTTTAAAAAATAAACATTGATACTTATTAGGAATGCTGCTACAACTGTCCAATTGGACCAAAAATACCATTTTACTTTTTGGTGAAATTTAATTTTATCGGGATTTCTATCTAAAAAAATAGTTTTTATTTTATTGTTTTCGGGTGTTAAATTTTCAAATTCATCAAATTTTAAATCGCTAGATAATTGGTCGAAAATTTCATTAACTCTTGCTTTGTTGTTAGTTCTAAATAATTCGTATTTGCCAAAATCTTTTTTATGAAGTTGTAAAATGTAAATAGTACTTTTTTTACCAGAGTTCCATTCGTTTTCTATTGCAATATCAAAATAAGAAAATTGAGCAAGGGGAATATTTATAGATTTTTGTATAGTTTTAATGTTTAACAATTGTTGGGGTTTATTAAAGGTGAGGGTGTAATTTTTTTTATTTCGAAACATAATAATTCTAAATAATATGGCTACTCCTAAATAAAAAATGCAAAAAGGAAAAACATAATTAAAGCTACCAATTGTAGTTCCATGATTATTTTCTATTTGGTAATCAATACTATAAAAATTAATGCTCCAGGTTTTAAATGGAATATCGTTTAATAAATGTTTTACAAAACCTTCGGAAAATAAATAGGCAACAACAAAAAATATAATAGGAAAAATAAAACTTGCAATAAATTGTAAATTACTTTGGTAATATCTAAAATGGTAAACACCTTCTTTTAAAACAGAAAATCTATTTGTTAAACTATATATATTCTTCATTATTCTATTTGTTTTTTCAAAATTACACAAATTCAATTTCCCATCAAATTACCTTCCAAAGGTTTTTAACGCGATATTTTTTAAAAGTTTTGCACATTCTATTTCATACCGAAAGTAAAAACCTTATTTTTGGCGAAAATTAAAATTTTATCATGGCTAATATTACTAAATTACAAGAAATTGTCCCTCAAGTTAGAAGAGATATCGTAAGAATGATTCATGCAGTTAGTTCCGGACATCCGGGTGGTGCTTTGGGTTGTGCAGAATATTTTGTTTCGTTGTATTTCGAAATTATGGAGCATAATCCTTCTAATTTTACAATGGACGGAAAAAACGAAGATTTATTTTTCTTATCCAACGGACATATTTCGGCGGTTTGGTATAGCGTTTTAGCGCGTAGTGGTTATTTCCCAGTGGAGGAATTAAAAACTTTCCGTAAAATCAACTCGCGTTTACAAGGTCATCCTACTACGCACGAAAAATTACCAGGCATTCGTATCGCTTCCGGTTCATTAGGGCAAGGGTTATCCGCTGGTATTGGTGCGGCTTTAGCTAAAAAAATGGATGGCGATAAAAAGTTGGTGTATGTTTTGATGGGTGATGGCGAGCAACAAGAAGGACAAGTTTGGGAAGCAGCTATGTTTGCAGCTCATAACAAGGTGGATAACTTGATTGCTGCAATTGATGTTAACAATGCTCAAATTGATGGTTCTTGTGATGAGGTTTTATCTTTAGGTGATTTAAGAGGGAAATACGAAACTTTTG
>JACCDH011149572.1_pt1 | contig 11839 bp, 10 predicted proteins | sample 7442481 | NCBI WGS metagenome assembly JACCDH01 (sample SAMN15323433, study PRJNA562643) | freshwater metagenome | isolation source: river surface water | place: USA:Blue River Watershed | collected 2017-08-15 | reverse complement strand
CCTTTTGATATAACTTTTACATCTACCTTTACATCACGATTAATGGAGAAGACTTTGGTACCTCCCATATTCTCAAATTGAACTTGTATCTTATTATCTGCAGATAAATCACCCAGATTCTTTAAGACAGGATAATCTGATGCCATAAAATCCTCTTTTTTACCGGTCATACGGAAAGGACCCGATGTTGTCTCATCATGAATCTTAATAGGTGACTTAAAATCCATCTTATGACGGTCCCAATGATTAAATAACGATGCCATCGAATGATCACCTACTACAATATTACAATGTTTACGAGTCAATGTATTAATCATCTTAAAGACTGTTAATGTCTTATCCTCATCCAAAAAGGTAGCTCCCGCTTGACAATCCGAACAACATTTAAAATCAAAGAAGACAATTGTATCACGATCCTTGATATGATGAACTATATTTTTAAATATCTGATTCTCTGATTCTGTATCATTTTTTATTACTTTATATAACTCCTTCATCTCTTGAAAATTAATGTTCACATAATAACATGTGTGTGTATTAGGTTGTTCAGAAGTATCGTAAGGTTGTCCACTTTGAATGGAGACAATACATATCTTCTGATTCTTCTTCTCCGCCTCTTCCTCCTCCTTTGTCTTCGTAAATAATGACATCTTTTTTATATACATTCATTCTTCTATTTTTCTTTAAGTTCAAATTATAAAAATATAAATAAAGAATAGAGAATGAGGACGATAGGATTGGGTGACAATACATTTTGGAATAGTTTACATTTTACGGATAAACTACAAAAGAATTTAGGAATATTGTATAAAAAGTTAGGTAATCGATTTAATATACAATATAAAAGGAATATAATGCCAGTTTTTTTTACAAAAGAAAAATCAATAAATGGTGGTAATACATATTATTTTATGAAGTATGGAGTAAAAACACCTGTTGGAGATAAATTATATCCATTTAAAATAAGAATGTATTATAATATAAAAAATCTAAAATTAGAAGATGTGAATGATGTATATATTAATAATATAAGTGCGATAGATAAAGATGATTATAAAGGTCAAAAGAGTATAAATGGTTCAACAATAATAGAGATGGTAATTTTATTGTTAAAACGTCTTCATGTAGAAAATGCTTATTTAAATGATGGAGCGAGTATAACATGTGAAACAGAGGAAAATATTGAATTAACACCATTTAAATTATTGGAAAAACGAAGAACTTTTTATATGAAATTTGGTTTTATCCCTTTATTAAATGATCTTATGTTGAGAGATGGTAGATACAAAAATATAAATTCATTTATAAAAATGGTTGACAAATCAATTGATAGAATCTCTAAAATAGATATGAAAGAAGTTCAATCATATATCAAAAAAATGATACATTTAATTAATACAATTTATAGTCATAATGATTTTGAAAATGTGGATATATATAAATCTCTACCGAAAAAATTTGAAAATCTAAAAATAAATAGAATTAAAAATAAAGATATATTGGAAAGATATCGATTATCATGTATTGATTTAGAAAAATGTATGCCTAAAAGTGGTAACTTCATAAATTGGTTAAAAAAAATATTTTATAAGTCATGTAAAGATTATAAAATTTTATTAAAGGTAATGAAACCTATGTATAGTGCAATTTTGTATAAAAATAAATTATATAAAATAAAATATAAAACTGATTTTTATAATTTGGAAGAATATACAAATATGGATTATCAATTAAAATTATAATAATATCTTTTTATGGTAATCATAAAAGGATAGGGAAAGGAGATGCACGAAGTGGGGTTCGAACCCACGCGGTGTTAACCACAAGAACTTAAGTCTTGCGCCTTAGACCAACTCGGCCATTCGTGCTTCTATATACATCTATCCATTTTTCTTTATATTACCCTTTTTCACCTAATTTTAGATGAAAAAATGAACTTAAAGAAAAGTTAAAATGAAAGTTTTTTTAAGTTCAAATAAAAAATAATAAAAAGAGTAAAAAGTAGAAGAATGAGAGATATTATAATAGATATACGAGAGGAGCATGAATTAAAGAGAGAGCGTATAGGTGACATACAAGATAATTATGTAGTATATCACATTCCTCAACGTTTTATAGGATTTAATGAGAAGTGGATTAAAGAATATTCAAAGAAGGAGAAAGTATATATTTTATGTAAAAGTGGAAAGAGAGCGAAGAAGATAAAAGATACTTATTTCAAGAATGAACCGAATGTGATAGTACTAGATGGTGGTATTGATAATCTACAAACATATTTTGGAGATATTCAAATTCAGAAGAATGAATCTAAATTTCATTTTGCACCTCAACAATATATGATGATGATGTTTATTCTTATCTTAATCGTGATCTTATATCTTCATTATTCTTCTATTCCTAAAATAATTTTCTATTCTTTCATTTTATTTGTTATCTTTTTTATTCTCATACAAATCTTAACTCGTTCTTGTTTACTCACTCGTTTTATACCCCTTTATAAAGATTCATCTTTCTAATTTAATTTTTTTTTGATTTAAAGAAAATCATTTTTTTAAGTTCAACTTTTATCTAAATTTAGATAAAAAAGGGCAATATAAAGAAAAATGAATAGATGTATATGTATATGTAAAGGACGTGTAGCACAGTCGGTTAGAGCATTGGTCTTATACGCCAAAGGTCGTGGGTTCGATCCCCACCATGTCCATCCTATTTTTTTATGATTAACATAAAAAAATATTATTTTTTAATAAAATAAAATTAAATTATTTTATGGTTTAGGATTTTTAATGAAGAAAGGAGGACCACCTTCATAAGATTGATAACATAATTGAACATATTGAGCAAGAGTTTGATTGGGTTCAAGAGTAAAAGGTCCCATATAGCACCAAGTATTTGTACCCGTGATATAAACAAATGCGAGAACTTTTCTAAAACCTAAAGGATCCGGTTGGTGAACAATATATTTATAGTTATAGGTATTATAATAATAAAAATAGGTGACAGTATTATGAATCTTATCATAAGTTAAGAGACCATTTTTATTCGCTTCACGAATGGATTGATTATTATTTCGTAGATTTCTCTCTTGACGACGACGTTGAGTATCCGCTTCAGTCGCATAATATTCATTATAATAATTATTTACTAAATATTCCCATTGATGAGGTGTTAAAGTTTTTTGATTAAGATATTTAATTTTTTGATTCCAGCAGTTTTGGCGATTCTGTTCTTGAATCATTTTTAAACGTTGTAAAGAACATTGACTCATTCTTCTTCCTCTATTTTACTTCAAGATAAATATTATTTTATCTTCTCTAATAATTTTTTATTTTTTATTAATAATTGTGGATATGGACTATATCCCCACATAATCATATTTGTATGAATAATAGTAGGTAGACCTTTTAAAGGTCCCGTTTTATGAAAAAGATCTAACTTCATTCTCTTCGCTTGTCCTAATTTACCTAACACCTCAACCTCCCTCTTTCTCTCCCAATCTACACCCTCAGGTTTATCCTTCCTACACGGTATACCTTCCATCTTTTTACTATCTCCTTTCATTCTCCTATAAACGACTAAAAAACCTTCATCACTTGTTGTTGGTTTCTCTAAACCACGTGCTTTTCTTGATACATTATAATATTCAGCTAGTTTTTCATATTCATTGACTAAATTTAATGATAAATAGGGTAAAGATTTTTTTCCAGCATTTTGTTTTTTTGTTTTTTTTAATTTATAGGTTTTTAACCATGATTTAAAGACTTTCATAGCTTTTTTCATGTCGGATGTTTGATGGGGATGATACATAGCACGATAATAAAGGGTATTGACAACTAAAAATTGGTATTTAAGTGGTTTATTTTGAATGAGTTTTAGGGTCTTCTTGGCGGTCTTTTCATCTTTAAATCCAGTACCTTTAACAGTAGTATTTGGGTGACTATCTGTATATAATTCGATGGATTTTAGCTTTTCAAAAGGCATAGAATCAATTTTACGAAGGATGGTGGGAAGAGAATTTATTTTATTTGTGATATATTTGAGTTTACCATCATAACCATATAAGGAGATTTGGAAGAGTTGAGAACGAGTAGTGACTTTCTTTTTTGAAAATTGAACATGACGTTTTTGAAGAGATGATTTATGAAGTTGATATTCTACTAAAAAGCGATCCTTTTTTATCTCTTGATCAGGTGAATAAGAGAGAATGAGTTTACGAATCATTTTCATTGTTTATATTCTATTCTAAATGAATATAAAAAAATATTAAAAAAAAAGAATAAAAGTTAGTTTTATTTATTATATTTAAAAAATATGAAGGAAGATGAATATCCAATTAATTATATATATCAAGTTTTGGAAAAAGAACTCATTTTTCCGAGACCAATATTTATGAATTATCATATACCTCATTTACCGAAAGAAGATGATAGAGGTAATAAAGAATATAAATATCGACTTTATTTACATGATGATTTACATAATTATCCATTAAGGATTCAAGAGAGTTATAAAAACGGAGAAGAAGTTCAACAATATAAATGTGAAAAGAAGGAATGGAAGAAGAAAGAGAAGACAGCATCACAGATGTTATATAGGTTATTAGAAGGTAATGGTAAGGCTATTTATATTATAGGAGTACATGATGATGGTGAAAATGTTGGTATAAATCTTAAGGAGACTTTTGAGTCAATTCATTTTTTAATTGATTCATCAAAAATCATTCAAGCCACTATAAAAAGTATTAAAATATATCAGGGTACAAAAGGATATATCACAACTATTCGTTTACATCTAAGTATCGATTTAAATTATAATATCACATTATTTTAATTTTTTATTTTTTAAAATTTTTAAAGAATTTGAATATAAAGAATTTTTTTGAAAAATGGAATATAAATAAAATCTTATTAAATAGTATAAGAGATAATGGAAACAAATACAAATACAAGTGTAAATGTTGTTGTTAAGGAGAATAATAATAAGAAGAATATGAATAATTCAAATAAGAAAAATAATTCTTCAAACACATCAAACTCAACCAATTCTTCAAATTCATCCAATTCATCCAATTCTTCAAATTCATCCAATTCTTCAAATAACAAAAAGAAGAATGAAAATATGAATGTGGTAGTGGAGGTAAAGAAGGAGGTGAAGGAGACAAAGAAGGATGAGAAGAGAACTTTCAAACTTGCAGATGCCTTAATTTTATATAAAGAACTTCATGGTAAAGTAGTAAAGAGTAAAGATCCTCGTGGTAAATATTCAGATTTAACACCTGGAGGTGCTGCTCGTAAGATGTTTAGACGTATCGCTCGTTCAAGACAATTAGAGAAGTTTACTGAAGAAGGTAAGGTAAATTCAAATGGTAAGATTAACAAGAGTGTTAAAGTATCGAATGTAGTCAAGGGTGCTGATAAGAATATTGTCTTCTCTATTATTGAATTAGATTCAGATGGTGGAGAAGTAAAGAGATTCTACTACAAGGGTTCAAATAAATTAGATGAACCTATCACTGATAAATTTATTGGATTCAACAAAAAGACAGGAAAAAAGAAGACGAGTGTTCAATATATTTTACCTTCTATTCATTCAATCTCGAAGGAGGAGTATGAGGCTAAGATTAAGAATCAAATGTAAAAAATAAAATAGAAGGAATTTTAAATTTATATATTTTTTTTGACATATATATAAATATGGTTTACATATTTACGTTAAATACTCTCTATTTTCTGGAGGAATTAAAATGAAAGATTAAGAAAAGAAAATATGGTTTTAAAGTAGAGGTTTTATTAAAAGAATGACACAGTTTTTAAATCGAAACCTGGCTCGTTCACATAGTGTTAATGATATCTTACATAGCAATTATAATGATATTTTTCAATATTATCAAAAAGGTATATATCCTAGTGTTGACCGTTTAATAGTGATTGGTGATATTCATGGTGATTATGATGCTTTTGTAAATGTATTAAAAAAAGCGAGAGTAATAAATGAACAGATGGAATATATAGGTGGTAAAACACATGTAGTTCAAGTTGGTGACATTCTTGATAGAAAAGCACGTGATTTAGATGGGGAAGATGAAGATAGTGAATCGAATATATTATCTCTTATTTTAGAACTACAAGTTAAATCTTATTTAGATGGTGGTGGATATCACACTATTTTAGGTAATCATGAATTGATGAATGTATTAGGACAATTTGAATATGCATCACCCATGGGTATTAAACATTATGGAGGTGTACATGGTCGTCGTTTATATTTTAAACCAGGAAGTGCAATGGCAAAGAACTTTGCTTGTAGTTGGAATCCTATTGTTAAAATTGGTGGGTGGTTATTCTGTCATGGAGGTATCTCAAAAAAAATTAGTGAAAAATATAAGATTGAAGATGTAAATCTCATTATGAGAGACTTCTTATTCGGTAATCAAGAACATCGACACAGAAAATATTTTGATGAACTTTTTTTAAATTCTCAATCGATTCTTTGGAATCGTGACTTCTCTACTGACCGTCATCAATCCACTTCTGAAAAATTAAATCAGGATTTAATAACTGTTCTAAAAAATTATGGTGTTAAAAGAATATGTACCGGTCATACTCCTCAATCAAATGGTATTAAACATCGTTTTAATGGTAGAGTATTTAATGTAGATACTGGTATGTCTAAAGCATTTGGTAAAAAAGAAAATCCTTTAGACCGTATCCACTTTATGGAGATTCTTCATGATAATCAAAAAATTCGTATCTATTAGAATGAAAAATAAAATCGTGATTATAGTTAGAAGAAGAATGAAACCTACATGCTATTTTCAAATACCCAGAGGACAGACAAATCGTTATGTTTATGTCTTTCATTATTATAAACCTCGTCAAGCTTATCGTGTAACCTTAAAAGTTTTAATGGCGAATCGTCAAAATTATCAAAATGTAAGTACCGTCTATGTACCTCAATCTCAAGTTATGAATTATATTAATACAGTCGTAGCTAATACTTATTAATATATAAGATTCTATCTTTTTTTTATATACATTTTATAGATGAATTTACTATCAAATGTCAAATCATCTAGAACCTACTAGTCCAACACTTCCTGAAAAACAAACATCCACTAAATCTATTCGTGATTATAATGAATCAGATGATGAAGAAAATAACCAATATAAAAAAAAAAATTTTAAAGAAGTTTTTCATGAATTTATTCATCATTTTGAAATTCATTTACCTAAATATGATTCTTCTCATTTTCAACTCTTTAAAGATGATGAGATGAATCTTATCTATATGCTTCAAGTCATCTATTATGATTATATGATCTTCCTTCCTAACCAATACTTTCTTCAAACTTACCTTTTTTGGAATAATAAAAATAAATTCATAAAATATTTAGAAAAATATAATATTATCTATTTTCCATGGGAAAAGAAGAGTGTATTATTATATTTAATCAATCTTTATAATGAATTTATTAAAAATACAAAAGAAGATATACATAAACTTGTTTTAAAAGATTTGTTTATTAAAAATGTTCATCTTTTTGAAGAAAATTATTTTCGAGATAATCTCAATTTTAAATATAAAATCTTTCATCAACTTAAATGGAAAGAGATCTATATACAAGATGCAAATATTGATGTAAATGTCTTTTATAAAAAAATTCGATTTTCAAATCAAGAACTCTTCCTCAATTTTAATCAATATTCTACAAAAAGAATTGAATATAAATTAAGATCTTTCTGTCAAATCGCTGAGGAATTAGGTGCTGAGAAGATTGAACTAGAATATACCTTTCATAAAAATATCTCTAAAGAATTATATCATTCTTTAAAAGGTATAGAACTTGATATCGGTTATAAATTAAATAAAAAAACAGATAATGGTGAAAAGATTAATCTCACATTTGAATACCCTTCAAATCATATTCATATTAATTTAAATAAATATCATTTAGTGAATAAAATTTTAAAAGAAAATCAATTTTTAATTAGTAAAGATGAATTCGATGCTGATGTTGAATTAAAATATTTAATCGATGCTCGATGTACTAATTTTATACAAAAATATAATACTCAATTCTCTATCGAAAGTTGTAATTTTATTGAAAGAAAAATATTCACAGAAGCCCATCGTTATGGTATTGAAATGGATACATCCATTATGGAAAATAAATCAATTCAATTATCTATTTATGTTGAATTTTATCCATTAAATAATAATTATCAGATTATTGATGGTACAAATATACATGTAATGAGAGAAGGATTTTTATTTTTGATGAAGATGTTAAATGACCCTGAATATCAAGATGAGAGAAAATATATGAAGATGATACAATTTATAAAATCACATTTTTATGCAATTGAACAAAAATGGGTGGAACTACCCTATGAATATCTCTTTCAAGATAAGATATTAAAAATATTTAAACAAATGATTGAACAAAATTATCAAATGGATGAATTTTTATTATATATTGAACAGTATTTTAAAAAAAATATTGGTTGGAACTCTTTTTTACATCTTCGTGATATTCTTTTAAAAGGAAATCATGATCTCGAAATGGATAAACTTAATTTTATCACAACTCAATATTATGATATCATCTCCTGTAAAAAAAATATTTTAGATAATATTCAACTCTTTATTCAAAAGAATATTTTTACTATCCTAATACAAACATACTCTTTTGATTCTCCAAAAATTAATAAATTTATGAAAAAAAAAATTTGTAAAGATATATGTCAACGTTATCTTCAACTTTATATGAATATCTTTCGTAAATCTTTTTATCTCGAAAATGGTCTTAGTAATCCTACTAATTTAAATTCTTTACAAGAAGTTATTTATCATCTTATTATGTACAACTTCGATTCTGAATTATATCAATTATATATTTTTATTAATCAATTATATGATTCTTATAAAATTATCCATATTGATACTTATATTGATTTTAAAAAAAATTTTGTAAATAAAATTGATGATATTTTAAATGATTTAGAGAAGAATAATTATTTTCTAAAGAAGAATGAAAATATACCTCAACAACAGAGAGAAGAAGTTAGTTCAAGTGATAGAGGTGATCATGTTCTTTTTTTAAATTCAGTCATCTTTCAAATGAGTATACTCGAACGTCAATATGATTTTTTTATTAAATTTATTGTTCGTTATTTTCAATACCATAATAAATTAAATTTGTTGTCTACTTATTATGATATGAATAATCTATTATATCTACCTGATTCTATGAAAAAAGATATTAAACAATATTTTCCATTAAGTCGTTTATTTAGTAATTATGCATCAAAACGATTATTTTTTATTTATACGGATTTTGAAGAATATAAGACAAGAATTGAAAAAAATGACCATTCTATATCCAAAATTTATAATTCACCTACTTATCTTCATTTTCGTAAAAGTATCTGTATAGAAGAGAGAAAAGAAGATTTAGAACCTATTTCTGAAGAAGAAGAAAATGATGATGATTCCTCTTCTGATTTAACATCCTCTTTATGTGAAAAAGAAGAAGAAGAAGATCTTTCTTCCGATACTGAATCCATTCATTCTACTAAACAACCCTTCATTCTCTTTCGACCCTTTCTCATGTTGAAAAATAATATCAATAAATAAAGTTTTATTTTTTTATATCCATATCATTTTTTTTAAGTTTATGAACTTAAAGAAAAAAAAAATAAAATAAGTAGAATGAATCCAACAGTACATCGTCGTATATTGAATGAGGGAGAAGAGTTAAAGAGAGAATTTAAATGTCATATTAAAAAAGAGATTGATTTTCAACATTCTTTTTTAGACAAATACAAAAAATATGAATATGTGGTTGAGATACAATCATTATCTGAAAAATATTTAAAAGAAGAACATAAACCGATTAAAAGAACAATATTATTTGTCATTAGTCAACATTATCCTTTCCGTCCTCCTGATATTTATATTAAACATTATTATCCATTATATCAGGAGAGTTTATTATTGATTGAAGATTTTCAACCTTATTTACAAGATAAGATTAAAGATTATTTAGAATGTGAGAATCCAGTATTGTATCATTATAGTGAATATGTAGAATTATTTATGAAGAATGAAGGTATGGAAGATTTTTGTAAAACATGGAAGTATCAATTTGATCGTAAATATTTTTCAAATCATTCAGCAACCCTTCGTATGAAAGAGACTTATCATGATCTACTCTTCTTTTTTCATGTTGTTGATAAAATAGGACTTATTTATCCAAATATGAATTTAAATACTTCAAACTTTATTTATACACAAGAATAATGAATTAAAGAATCACAAGTTCTTTCTCTTTTGTATATCTTATTTTTTTATATTTATGATATAAAAATTGTATCTCCTCTATATATCTCTCTCTTAATTCATTTATATCCTCCTCTGTTATAATCTCTTTTTTCTCTACTATAATAGGTCTTCCTATCACTGTTAAATATTCAGGTTTTTGTTGGAAAGTATTAAATAATTTTGTAAATTCTTGAAGTAGACTTTTAGGATGAGGTAAAGGTATAGTATGTTTGTAGAATGAAAATTGATAAGATTCTATTTTTGTCTGATAAGATGATTCTTCACCAAAAGTAAAAGTGGGTATAAGTGATATACCTTCTTCAAGTGCTGATTTAAATATACCACTTCGATTTCGAATATATAATATATCTTTATTCTCTTCTTGATATAACATCTCCTTTGCTCCACCTAACCATATACCTACTGAATTATTTTTACGAATCTCATTGATAATATTATATTTTGTACATGCTTTAAAATGAAAAAGGTCTAATACATGAGATGAATAAGGTGCATATACCAATAATTCATGACATACATTCATAATTGGTTTATGATCTTTCATCATATGTATAAATTTTTCACTGATAATACTTAAGAACGAACCTAATGGTACTATATGGTGTGGATTCCAACAATAGATATAATTCTTCTCTTTCTCAATCTTCTCATAATTTTCAAATATCACATTCCCTGAATAATATTCATATACAGAAGATAATGATTTACATACATTTTTTTGTACTTCTTTAAAGATAGGTGGTATCTTTATAATATATAAGATGACCAAGAAGATTAAATAATTCTTATTTTGAATGTACTTATAAGATAAGATAAGTAGAAGAATGAAGAGAGAGATAACATTAAGAGTGATAAATGCGATAATCGAAGAGAATATATCTAGTTTTTTAAGAGGAAGAATAGAATCTTTTAGATGATAATCATCTCTTTGAAAATAAGGGAGAATAGATACATGGGATGAATAGGAGAAGATATGTATTTTATTCTTTTTTTTATGAAGAAGATGATATAAGGTCTTATGATATTCTTGAATGGGTTCTATTAATTTATTAAATTTAGGAGGATGAGAAGAAGTAGAAGTAGGAGAATGAGAGAAGGGAAAGAGTTGAGGTTGGGATGTATTATAGAAGAAAGATTCAAAGGAAGAGATATGAACTTCATTTTTAAAGAGGGTTAAGAGTTGTGAGAAGATAGAATGAAGATGATCGACATGAAGAAGTTCAAAGAGTTTAGGAGGTAAAGGATGAGATATACCATAAGTAAGAAGTTCATAATAGGAATTAATAAAAGGATGATTAGAACGGATACCTCGTTCATCCTCACCTAAGTAGAGAGAATAATAGAAGATCTTATGAGGTATCTTCTTTATCTTCTTTTTTTGAGGAAGAATCCATTTTTGTTGAATGAATTTTTGATAAGAAGAATGAAGATGAAAGAGAGAGAGAAGAGAATAGATAGGTCTTTGAAAAGTAAAGAGTAGGTCAAAATCTTTGAT
>JACCDH011168073.1_pt1 | contig 11842 bp, 11 predicted proteins | sample 7442481 | NCBI WGS metagenome assembly JACCDH01 (sample SAMN15323433, study PRJNA562643) | freshwater metagenome | isolation source: river surface water | place: USA:Blue River Watershed | collected 2017-08-15 | reverse complement strand
ATTACCAATTTTGTAAACATTTTTATGGGCCTTTGTTCCTAGCGGCTAAAAAGAATTGTATATTACCTAAACTATTACAGTATTTTATTGATGGAATTCCTTTAAAAGAAGTAGTTTCATTGTGTAGTTGGAATGATTTTTTAGATTCAGGTGCTTTTTTACATTTGTATTTACATGCTAAAGGAGAAGGAAAAATAGTTAATGTTTCTAAAGAGAAGAAAGTAACTAAAAAGCAATTGCACAATATTTTTACCCATTTAGAATCGGCTATTACCAATTTAACGTTAAAAAAAAAGCAAACTGTTTGGGATAATTACAATCAAAATAATAATTATGACATTGAGAGTCAGCTGCATAAAGTTCAAATTATTAAAGGGTTTTTAGAGCAAATTAATGGACAAAAAGCATTAGATATAGGTGCCAATGATGGATTGTATTCTCAGTTATTATCCGATAAAGGCATGTATACTATAGTCGTTGATATAGATGAGTTAGCTGTTGATAGGGCATATAAAATGCAACATGGTTTAATACACCCTTTGCAAATGAATTTAGTCAATCCTACACCTGCCATTGGTTGGAATAATACTGAACGTAAATCCTTTTGGGATCGTTGTCATGTTGATATAATACAAGCCCTAGCTATAGTGCATCATTTGGTAATTACTCATGATATTTCTTTTGATGAAATTGCTAAAAAGTTATCGAGTCATACTAAGTTTTTGATCATCGAATTTGTTGATCCAATTGACACTCAAGTTCAAATTTTATTACAAAATAAGCCACATCATAAGATAACTTACACTCTTACCAATTTTGAGAAATCTTTTGGTATTTTTTTTAGATTAAAGGGAAAACAAAATATTTATAAAACAGAAAGAGTTCTTTATTTTTATGGTCATAGATAGTAAAGGAAAAAAATTAAAAATTTTTAATTATAAACACATATTTAAATTTTTTTTAAGTATAGTATTAACATCTTATCCAGTTAGTTTATTATTTTTTCATAATTTTAATAATCTAAAATTAAGTCAAATTGTTTTACCTTTATTAATTGTTTGGATTTCATCAATTTTAACATTATTACTACTAAAATCATTAAATTTGATAGGGATAAATTTAGCTAATGTTGAGTTAAGTGTTCCAATTGTAGCAATAATTGTATTTAATTATGGTAGAATTCATTTGTTTTTTTCTAATCCGGACACTCTTTATCCTCATATAGGTAGACATCGTTTTTTATTAATTTTATTTGGAGTTATTTCGATTTTATTATTTTTAATAATTTCCAAAATTAAAAATGCTGTATTTATTAAGTTTGTTTATACTTTCTTAATATTAATTAATTTGCTACCAATATTTTCAATTTTAAACAATAAAGAGATTGAAATAATTAACAATCATAATAATTTTGATTCAATAAATATTAATGTAAACGATAATGATCCAGATATATATTTTATTATACTAGATATGTATCCTTCGAATAAAGTATTAAATTCTTTTTTTAAATACAACAATTTAGATTTTACTAATAAGTTAAAGAGTATTGGTTTTAATGTTTTTGATAATTCAATGTCTAATTATTCCAGAACAGTAGTTTCCTTATCTTCAACTCTTAATATGGAGTATCATAATATTGATAGTTTAGAACAAATGGGTGATAAGGCAATTGAATATCTAAATAATAAAATTGACAATAATAGAGTGAGAGATTTTTTAATGGCTAGGGGTTATGAATACTATTATTACGATGGAGGTTATCTACGATATAATAATAAAAAAGATAATCAATATTATATGTCATATAATGCGGAACAAGATGTTTTGGCTGATAAAAGTTCATCTGACAATAATTTTTTTTTATTGTTTATTAATTCATCAATTTTAAAACCATTTTCAGAAAATATTAAATTTATATCATCTGAAATCTATAGAAAAAAAATTAATTATGTATTTGAATCTTTGCCAAAAATTAATTTAAAAAAAAATAAAAAATTTGTCATTTCTCATATTATCTCCCCTCATCCACCATACCTTTTTGATTCAACTGGTAAAAAAATATTCTTTGAAGAGAAATGTAACAATGAAAAAGTTTTTTTCATTAATCAGCTAAAAAATCTTAATAATCGCTTGTCTAAATTACTTTACACAATTACAAAAACTAAAACGGGGAGAGATAAAATAATTATTTTGCAGGGAGATCATGGATCAAGAATGATTTTACCAAACGATAAATTTAATTTTAAAGAAAATTGGACACAGGAAGCTTTTGGTAATTTGAATGCTATTTTATATCAAAAAATGGGTTCTAATATTAAAGTGCCATATTGTTCATCAGTAAACACTTTTAGGTATATCTTTAACAAACAATTTAATAAAAATTTTTCTTTATTAAAAGATGAAAAATTTTATACTAATTTTGAATTTCCGCTAAAATTTAACAAAATTATTTACTGAAATATTTAATAATGATTATACTTTTTGATCAAATAATACATAAAATATCTACAATTATAAAATCTAATATTTGGTTTTTGTATGATCAAGTTAGTACAATTTACAATCAAATAGATGATTTTTGTGAAATAGACTTATTAATTACACTTGTTGATAAAGACATTGAAGTTTGTAAAAAATCAATTGAGAGTGTAAAGATTTACAGTTTAAATAGTATTAAAAATATTTATATTATTTCTCCTGATACAATTAAAATAAGACAATTATGTGATGAATATAACTGTATTTTTGTAGATGAAGATACTATTAGTCCATTCAGTTCAAGTCAACTTATAGATAAAGGAGTTGATATTAAAAGAATAGGTTGGATTAAGCAACAATTAATTAAATTGAATTCCGATTCTTTAGTTTCTATAGGGAGCAAGTATTTAATTATGGATGCTGATACTATTTTATTAAAAAAACAATTCTTTACTAAAAATGGAGTAGATATTTTGAAATTTTCAGATGAATTTCATTTTTTATATAAAATATCAAGTAAAATTATTTTAGGGGATTTATTTTATTCTTTTAAAAGTTTTATTTCACACCATCAATTAATTAATAAAAATATTTTAATAGAAATGAAATTACATATTTCAAAAATACACAAAAAAGAATGGTTTGAAGTATTTGTTGAAACAGCGATCAAAAATAATAATTATGTTTCAGAGTATGAATTGTATGCACAGTATTGTATTTTGAATAAAAAGTCAAAAGTCAAACAACAATATTGGTTTAATATTAATAATATTCTTATTAATATTAAAAATAGCAATGTATCTTATCATAAAGCACAATCTATTTCTTATCATAATTATCTTTAAACATACATTTATTTCTAAATTTATTTATGAGTATAATTGTTTGTTTTTAAATAAAAACCTTAATTAATGTTTAATATTTTAATTTTATTCATTTTAAGTTATAACTAATTAAGCTTGAATGTTTCATGTTTAGTTTTTTGGTCAATTAAAAATATCTTAATTTTTTTGGTATAGCATTAAAAATAACATCATTTAAAACAAATTATAACTTTTAAACCATGAAAAGCATAAATAATTTAACAATTTTTATAAATACATCTGACGGTTTTGAGGATTGTTGGAATCCTTTTTTTATTTTGTTTAATAAACATTGGCCTAATTGTAATTATCCAATATTATTAAATACTGAATTTAAGGATTATAAGTTTCCCGGTTTAGATATAACTTGTACAAAAGCACATATAGGTATTAATGAACGTAAGTTAACATGGAGTGAGTGTTTAATCAGAGGGTTAGAGAAAGTTGAAACTCCGTATGTACTTTATTTGCAAGAAGATTATTTTTTTGAAACTAATGTAAATGTAGATATTATTTCATCTTTTTTAAATAAAATGAATTCAATTAAAGATATTAAATATATTGGTTTAACAGATATAGGGAATTGTGGGCCATTTTATGACTATCTTGAAGATAAAAGACTAGTCATCGTTGGTAATAATAAGTATAGAATTTCTACGCAAGCTGCTATCTGGGATAAAGAAACATTACTTTCATATATTTTACCTCATGAAAACGGTTGGATGTTTGAGATTTTTGGGACCATGAGATCAAAAAAAAGATCCGATTTATTTTTAACTTCAAATCGATTTTATTTTTCCAGATATAATAATCCTATTATTTCTTATGAACACACTGGTATTATTAAAGGTAAGTGGCATCCAGCAATGGTGTCGCTTTTTAATAAAAATAATGTAAAAGTCGATTTTAAATTAAGAGGTTTTTATAAGTCTAAACCTTTTATATTAAGAAAATTAGAAACTTTAACTAAGTTGCTGTTTAATTTGAAATACAAGGCTTGATATAATAAATTATACAACTAAGTTTTATAAATATAATTGTTCATTTTAAAGATTTGAGTAAAAATTTACCTTTTATTGTTGCTAATATTTATATGATTACAATTTTTGTAATCGCTCCATTATTACAGTTTAGTATAATTGGTAGTGGATATTTTTTAACGCTTGACGAAATCAAATTAAATTTAAGTTCAGTATTATCATATATCGTTTTATTTTTTTTTGTTTATTTATCTAGCTTTAATTTTTTTGAAAAGCAGATAATCAACTGCAATTTACCAACATTTAATTCTAAATTTAAATTATTTTCTTTATTTTTAATCTCAATACCAATTATATTTTTCTACTTAAAAAACGGATTGAATTTAGATGAAGAAGCAATTAATCTGAAAAGATCAACTGGAGCTAAAGATGAAACAATAATTAATTTTTTCATAGGTATTGTTTTGCCCAATTTCTATGGGATTTATATTATTGGAACTAATAAAATTAACAAATTTAGGATTCTTTTTTTTGTAGTTATTTCTTCACTTTCACTGCTTAGTGGTTTTAGGAGTGTTTTTATTTCTAATATTTTATTTTTATTACTTATAAGATATAAAATCAATGGAATGTTTTTAGATAAAAGGGCTAAATTATATTTATTATATTTTTTAATTTTTTTAACCATAGTCGGTTCGTTAAGAAATTCTAAAAATTTAGAAATAATTTCAATATTACAATCAAGCGTAGTAAGGGTTTCAGGCTTAGAGTTGATCTCAATTATTGATGATTATACTTATGTTAATGGGTTTAATTTTTTTTACAACAATTTAGTAGATACTTTCAATATTATTATTCCACGTTTTTTTTATGAATCTAAACCATTAAGTCTAAGCGAAGTGATTTCGACAAAAATTTTTAGTGGTTATTTAAATCAGTTAGGTATATTTAAAGAGGATTATGGAGGTGTAGCCTATACAGTAATTGGTGAAGCAATTTGGAATTTAGGTCTTTTTGGAATAGTAATATATGCTTTTACATTTGGATTAATTTTTGCAAAATCTAGTTATTACTTGAATTCTTCTAGTTGGATTAAATTTTTACTTGGCAAATCTATTTTTGTAAATGTACTTCTTTTAATTGAGTCGCCTCAATTAGGTATAAATGCAGTTATATTAAATTTTTTAATTTCATTTTTAATTTATAAATTTTTTAAAGTATGAATTTTGTTATATTGAATTCTACATTTTTTCCAATACCACGAACTCATTATTTGCATATTAAAAAATTTTCAGTTGGTTTTACACAATTAGGCTATAATGTAATTGAAACAGATAGTATAAGAAGTTTGATTGAATTAAACGAAAATGACATTGTCTACATTTCAAATCATTTTTATGTCGACTTGTATTTTAAGTTTTCTAGAAATAGTCAATTGAAATATTTGATTAATATATTAAATAAAATAACTTGTAAAGTACTTATGTGGAATTTTCATACGGTAAATTCTAAATATTTTTTTTCTAATAATTCAAATTGGTTATTTCTTACAGAATCATATAATAAAGGGCATTTTATGAGAGAAGATATAAATCAATTTTACTCTAATGTAAATTTTTATCAATTACAATATTCTTCAACTAAAAATGATTTAATTAAATATAATGAGTTTAATAACTTTAAGTTTGACTTTAATTTTGTAGGTAGTCCTTATAATGTTGATATATTAAATAAAATTAAGAATAATAAAAAATTACTTTCATTTATTAGAATTGCTCCTCCTGTTATAAATGAAATTGAACGTGTAAATTCATTTATTAACTCAAAATTTAATTTAGTTTTCCATAGTGAAGGGAATAAAAAAAGCGGCGTCATTACAGAACGATTTGCCGAAGCATTATCTTATGGGAATATAATTTTACACGATAATCTTAAAATTTCAGAAGACTTTATTGATTTGCCTGGTTGTAGGTATGTTAAAACATATGAAGATGTAATTGAAATTTATGAATATTTTAATAATTTGAGTGAAATTCAAATTTCAGAAGTAATAAAAATAAATAGAGAATATTGGATAAAATCACCTTATTCATATAGAATTCAAGCGTTAAATATAATCAATCAATTAAAATGAAAATAGCTATAATAGGTGCAGGTATATATGGTTGCCATATTGCTAGTGTTTTATCTGATTTCGGTATGGATGTTATTATTTATGAAAAAAATAATGATGTTTTTTTAGAGGCAAGCGGAAATAATCAATTTAGATTGCATATCGGGTATCATTATGCAAGAGATTTTAGAACGAGAACCCAATCTAAATTGGGATTCAATAAATTCATGGATACTTACGGGAAATTTACTAAAGAAGTTGACGATAATTTATACATAGTACCAAAGTTTAATTCATTGATTGATTTTAGAACATATCTAGCAATATTTAGCCATGAAGGATTTAAGTTTGATTTAGTTAATAATCATCATGAATTATATCTTAATAATATTGAAGGGATAATTAATGTAGACGAACGAATTATTTGTACCAATTCATTAAAAAATCATTTTAAATATAAATTTAAAGATAAATTTATATTTAATTATAGGGTTGATGAAGAAATTTTTAATGATTTAAAAAAAGATAATGATTTTGTTATTGATTGTACTTGGGGCAAACTGAATTCTTTTCATGATAGTTTTTATGAAGTAACCCATTTAGCATATTGTAAAAATTTGACTAATAAAAAGCATCCAGCTTTAACATTCGTTGATGGAAATCTATGGTCTCTTTATCCAACCGAAAATGAAGAAATATTTACTTTAAGTAGCGTGGTACATACCCCTTTATTTAAAAGCAAATCATTAGTTGAAATTCAAGAGTTTATATACTCTTTGACCAAAGAAAAATTATTTGAAAACTATTTAAAGATGACAAGTGAGGTAGAGTATTATTATCCATCCTTTAAGGATAATTTTGAGTATATTGAGGATCAGATATCAATTAAAACTAAAATAATTGGCGCAAATGATCCTAGGGATTGCAGAGTTTCTATAGATGATAATGTTATAAGAGTATTTAGTGGGAAAATAGACACTTTGTATATAGCAGAAGATTTTATTATAGATAAAATATTATAATATGAAAAATGGTTTAATTGGTTTCACTGGTTTTGTTGGTCAAAATCTAAATATTAATAGATTTGATGAATTAATAAACTCATCAAATATTAAAAATTATAAACGTCAAGAATTTGATTTATTAGTTATTGCTGCTGGAGATGCAAGGAAATGGTATGCAAATAAAAATCCATCTATTGACTTACTCCATATTTTAGATTTATTTGAGGATATAAAACAAATTAACGCAAAGAAAATTATATTACTATCTACTATAGATGTTTACCCTGATTATTTGCCTGAAAACAAATACGACGAGAATACGAATTTATATTCAGATTTTCCGTATGGCATGCATCGATTAATGCTTGAAAAATTATTACAAATTACATTCAGTGATGTTTCAATTATAAGATTGCCAGGTCTAATTGGAAAAAACCTAAAAAAAAATATTATCTATGACATATGTAATAACCGATTAGATCAGCTTAAGAATTATAATTTAGATAGTTATTATCAATATTTTGATTTGAGTTTATTGGATCAGATTATAGATATGGTATTAGGAAATAATATTTATAAAATATTAAACTTAACTTCCGAACCAATTTCAGTTAGAGAAATCGCTCAAACCTTAGAGTTAGAAGAAAGTATTTTTTCTAACTCTCAAATAAGTGTTAAATATGATATTAAAACTATACACTGTGAGGCTGGATATTTTTTAAATTCAAATGATATTTTAACTTCCATTAAAAAATTTTATGAAGAGTATTAAAAATCTTGGATTTAGTTTAATTTATTTAGATTTATTGACCGAATTTGAAAGAGAGTATATATTTAATGTGTTTGATAAATTCGATGTCTCAATTTCCCAGATTAACTCTATTTCTAGAGATAAGATATTATCAGTTCAGTCATTATTTTATGGCAAAGATATTTCTAATTGTTCTCTTGTAAATAGTGATGATGAGTTTGTAAATCTAAAAAATTTGTTTATCAAAATTATTTCGGATATTTCTAACTCTAAATTAAAGTCTGCAATATTTGGATCCCCGGTTTTACGTAAAAAAAAAGCTTTTGGTAATATAATTACAGAATCATCTTTGGATAATAGATTTAATATATTAAAGTCTATTGCGATGGATTACGATGTGGTCCTTTACCTTGAGGCTCTCCCTAGTCAGTTTTGTGATTATTGTAATAACCATATTAAAATAACAGAATTAAATGAAAAAATGCATGTAGATTTTGCTACGATGATAAGTAATAATGAAGATTTCAATTTGTTAAAAGAAAACATTCACCGTATAGGGAGATTTCATCTTAGTATTCCTGGATATTCGTATAATTTTAGAGATTATCCAATTGTAGTTGAATGGTCTAGATACTTGCTTTCTAATAAAATACCTGGAATTATTGAAATTCAAAATATAAATATTAATCTAGAAATTAAATCAGAAATAGAGTGGTTGTTGAAAAAAATTTAAGTCAATTATTAGGTAGTTTTGTTAATGTTATTAATTCAGGACTTAATTTTGGTATTTATATTTTTCTACCTTTATTAATTGGAATTAATTCCTACACAAGTTTTCAGATTGATAATGTAATGCCAATTCTTGTAATATTATTATTCTCTCCAAGTTTGCCGTTTATAATTATTAATAAAAAAAAGGCGTTCTGTACATTTTTAATACTTATTTTTGCTTTGGGGATAGTTTTATTTTTTATTTCATCTAAATTACTAGTTATAGCTAATATTTTATGGCTGTTTTATGGATTTATTGCAATGAACTTGTATTACGATAATCAAAAAAATAGCTTTTATTTTTACACTATTTTTCTTACTATATTACAATTAATTTCGTTGTTTTTTTTTAAAGATTATTTCAATTCTTATTTATTTACTTCGATTGTATCATTTCTTTTAATTTTAATTTTTGAAAGATATTCAATTTTCACTTTTTTTAAGAACCTTGATTATAAATTTTCACTTACAGTTCTTTATTCACTATTAAGACCAATTTTTTCAATTAGTTTTTTCTGGCAAGTTTCTTTGTTTATTGCTAGTAAGTATAATTCCAAAGATTTTTTGAGTGTAACATATTATTCTAAGATATCTTTGTCAGTTGCCGTAGCTGTTTTTGCTATTTCTTCGATGGATATAATCAAGGAAAAAAGAATTAATAAATCCAATCTAATTTATTTGTCTCTTTTTTCAGTTGTTATAGTTAACTTTCTTATTATTATTCTAGATTATTTTGGTAAAAACAATCTAAATATTAGCAAAATTTATGCAACTATTTTTTTATTACTTTCAATAATGCCTTCAATTTTATTCAATATAGTTTGTGATATAAAAATTTATAGACTGGTATTGGTTGCTATATTGGGGTTATTAATAATTCTCATAATCTTAGGGTTTAATTTACTATTAATTATTGGATTAGGGTTATTACTACTAACTTTGATTTCATATTATTCTTATATAAAAGTTAATTATCAACAAATAATATAAGATGATTAATTTAATATTATCTTAGGTTTTAAATAAAATTATGCATCACTTGGTTTCAATAATAATGCCCTGTTATAATTCCCGGCAATATATTACTTATTCTATTGAATCAGTTATTAACCAAACTTATTCAAATTGGGAATTAATTATTATTGATGATTGTTCAACTGACAATTCTAATGAGATAATAAATTCTTTTTGTGAAAAAGATGATAGAATAAGATATTTAAAAACCGATTTTCCTTCAGGTTCTCCTACAATACCTAGAAATTTAGGTATTGAGAATTCTAGTGGAAGATTTATTGCTTTTTTAGATAGTGATGACTTATGGGCTGAAAATAAATTAGAAAATCAAATTTATTTATTTAATGATGATTTGGTTGCTATAGTTTTTTCAAATTATGAAAAAATTTCTGAAAATGGACTCTCAAATAGTAGAAATGTAATTGCACCTAATTTAATAAATTATAAACAACTTTTATACGGTAATGTAATTGCATGTTGTACTTGTATTATTGATACTTCAAAATCTGGAAAATTAAAGTTTAATAACCAAGGTCATGAAGATTATGCATTATGGTTAAAGATTTTGGGAAAGGGATTTTATGCAAAAAATTCAGGATTAGTTTTGGCAAGTTATCGAGTGAGGGAATCTTCAATTTCTAGCAATAAACTGAAAGTAATTTTATGGGTTTACATTATTTTCAGAAAAAACGAAAAGTTATCAATTCTTAGTTCATTATATTTTACTTTAACTACATTATCTAAGTCTTTTGTAAAATATTTAAAATAGAATCATTAATGAAAATTTTAATCACTGGTTCATCAGGTTTTTTAGGTAAAATAATTGAAGCTCAGAATTCAACAAATGAAATAATTGGGTTAAATCAAAGTACAGGAAAATATAAATTTGATTTAAGTAATTCAATTCCGTATTTTAACGAAAATTTCGATTTAGTGATTCACAATGCTGGGAAGGCTCATAGCGTTCCAAATACTAATGAAGATAGGGATATTTTTTTTAATGTAAATTTAACAGGGACAATTAATTTATTAAAAGCGCTTGAAGAAAATGTACCTAAGCAATTTGTTTTTATTAGTTCTGTAGCGGTTTATGGTAAAGAGAATGGGGAAAATATTACTGAAAATGAAAAATTAAGCGCTACAGATCCATACGGATTAAGCAAAATTCAAGCAGAACAATTTGTTTTAGATTGGTGCAGAAAAAATAAAGTGGTTTGTACTATTTTGCGTTTGCCATTATTGATAGGCAAAAATCCACCAGGTAATTTAGGCGCCATGATTATAGCAATTCAAAAAGGTTATTATTTTAATATTGGTGGAGGAAAAGCAAAAAAGAGCATGGTTTTAGCAGAAGATGTAGCAGGCTTTATTCCAGTTATTGCTTCAAATGGTGGGATATATAATTTAACCGATGGTATACATCCAACTTTTGAAGAAATGAGTGCGGCAATAGCAAAAAAGAAAATATTTAATTTGCCTTTACTTTTGGCAAAAATAGCAGGAAAAATAGGGAATTTATTAGGTGATATAGCACCTTTAAATTCAATGAAAATAAAAAAAATAACTTCTAATTTAACTTTTGATGATTCAAAAGCTCGTGAATTGGGCTGGAATCCCCAATCCGTTTTGGAATATTTAAAACATAATGATTTGTAAAGAAACAAATCTATAATAAAAACGCATTAAAAAACTACAAATGAAAGTAGCTCTAATTACAGGAATCACAGGTCAAGACGGTTCATACTTAGCTGAATTATTATTAGAAAAAGGGTATCAAGTGCATGGAGTAAAAAGAAGAGCTTCTTCTTTTAATACACAGCGTATTGATCATATATATCAAGATCAACATGTGGCACATGTAAATT
>JACCDH010798240.1_pt1 | contig 11842 bp, 12 predicted proteins | sample 7442481 | NCBI WGS metagenome assembly JACCDH01 (sample SAMN15323433, study PRJNA562643) | freshwater metagenome | isolation source: river surface water | place: USA:Blue River Watershed | collected 2017-08-15 | reverse complement strand
TGTCACCTGCACTGGGGTGCGGCATGCGCCCGGAACACTACGGCAGGCAACGACGTATCGTAAAAACGGATGAGTTCTCATCCGTTTTTCGTTTGCGCCCCGCATATCGTACGGAAAACTTCGTGCTGTACGCCCGACCCAATACGCTAGGACATGCACGGCTCGGCGTCGTGGTGGCCAAACGCCTTGCGCCGCGTGCCGTTACCCGCAACCTGGTAAAACGCATCGCGCGCGAAATCTTCCGCAAGGCCGAGCTGAAGGGTGTCGATTGCATCGTGCGCCTGTCCCAGCCACTGGCCCGACGGCCAAAGCCGGCGTCGACGCGTGCACTGCGGGTCAGTGTCGGTGCTGAACTTGCGCGCCTGATGCAATCCCAGTGCGTGGCACCGGCAGCTATCGGCTCATGAAATCACTGCTACTGCTCGTGCTGCGCGCGTACAAGCTGTGCGTGAGCCCTTTCCTGGGACAGAACTGCCGTTTCTATCCGAGCTGCTCGGACTATGCGCAACAAGCGGTGGCGACCCACGGCGCGCTGCGCGGCAGCCTGCTCGCCGGTCGGCGCCTGTGCAAATGTCACCCGTGGCATGCAGGCGGCCTTGATCCGGTGCCACCCGCTGAACCTGTACTTTCCGCAACCGTGACCCCGACGCCGGACGCGTCGATGACACGCGCGCGTCATTGACTCAACCTAGACTCGAAAACCATGGATATCAAACGTACCGTCTTGCTGGTCGTGTTCTCCCTGTCCCTGCTGATGTTGTGGGAAAACTGGAACCGCTATAACGGCAACCCCTCGATGTTCGCCGAGCCGCCGCAAACGACCCAACCCGCCCCGGCAGCCGATGCCGCGAAGGGCGATGCGTCACTGCCCCAGGCAAGCGCAGCACGCGCACCGGCCGCGACCGGCGCAGATGTCCCGGTCGGCGCAGCGGTCGCTGCAAAGGGCGAGACGATCACGATCACGACCGACCTGCTGAAGGTCGAGCTCAACACCGCCGGCGGTGAACTGACCCGTGTCGAGCTGCTCAAGCACAAGGATGCGAAACATGCCGACAAGCCCGTCGTGCTGCTCGAGCAGGGCGCGGGCCGCACCTATCTCGGTCAGAGCGGCCTGATCGGAGGCAACTTCCCCAACCACCGCACGATGTTCACCGCGCGCGCCGGCAAGCGCTCGCTGGACAATGATGCATCGCTGCAGCTGGTGCTCGATGCCGAGCAGGATGGCGTGAAGCTGACCAAGACCTATACCTTCGCGCGCGGCGAGTACGAGATCGGCCTCAAGCATGAAGTCGCCAACGGCAGTGCCGCAGCGATCAACCCGTCGGTCTATGTGCAGCTGGTGCGCGACAACAGCAAGCTCGAGGGTGACTCGAAGTTCTACAGCACCTTCACCGGTCCGGCCGTTTACACGGATGCCGACAAGTTCCGCAAGGTCGACTTCGACGACATCGAGAAGAACAAGAACCCGAAGCCGGCGCTGACACCGGATGGCTGGATCGCGATGGTGCAGCATTACTTCGTGTCGGCCTATGCGCCGCTGGGCAAGGGGCAGCATGAGCTGTTCACGAAAAAGGTCGACCAGAACCTGTATGCCGTCGGCGCGATCATGCCGCTGGGTAGTGTGGCACCGGGTGCAACCGCAGTCGCCGAAGGCAAGCTGTTCGCCGGCCCGCAGGAATCGGAACGCCTGGAGAAATTCGCCACCGACTTCGACCTGGTGAAGGACTATGGCTGGCTGACCATCGTCGCCAAGCCGATTTTCTGGCTGATGGAGCAGATCCACAAGGTGATCGGCAACTGGGGCTGGACCATCATCGTGCTGACCATCCTGATCAAGCTCGCGTTCTTCCCGCTGTCGGCGGCCAGCTATCGCAGCATGGCCAAGATGAAGCTGGTGACGCCGAAGATGACGTCGATCCGCGAACGCTTCAAGGATGATCCGCAAAAGATGAACGCAGCGATGATGGAGCTGTACAAGACCGAGAAGATCAATCCGCTCGGCGGCTGCCTGCCCATCGTCGTGCAGATCCCGGTCTTCATCGCGCTGTACTGGGTGCTGCTGGCCACGGTCGAGATGCGCCATGCGCCGTGGCTCGGCTGGATCACCGACCTGTCGGCGCCGGACACGCTGTTCGGCACGCTGCCGGGCGTGGACATGCCGCTGGGCCTGCTGCCCATCATCATGGCCATCTCGATGTATGTGCAGACCAAGCTGAACCCGACACCGCCGGACCCTATCCAGGCCAAGGTGATGCTGTTCATGCCGATCATCTTCTCGTTCATGTTCTTCTTCTTCCCGTCCGGCCTGGTGCTGTACTGGGTCGTGAACAACGTGCTGTCGATCGCGCAGCAGTGGGTGATCGTCAGGCAATCCGAGGCTGGCAAGGCCTGATCGCTGGTCCGCCGACCCCGAAGCCCGCGCCCTGCGCGGGCTTTTTTGTGGGCCAAGCGGGTCGCTTCACTTTCGCTACAATCGCCCGATGATGTCTGATTCTTCCCCTATCGCTGCGATTGCCACCGCACCCGGACGCGGCGGCATTGGCGTGGTCCGCATTTCCGGCAAGGGGCTGATGCCCATTGCGCAGGCGGTGTGCCGGCTGGATGGCCGCGAACTGAGAGCCCGCCACGCGAGCTATCTGGATTTCGTGCATGCCGACGGCAGCACCATCGATCGCGGCCTCGCGATCTTCTTCAATGCGCCGAACTCCTACACCGGTGAAGAAGTGCTGGAGCTGCAGGGCCATGGCGGCCCGGTGGTGATGCAGATGCTGCTCAATCGCTGTCTGGAGGCGGGCCGGGACATCGGTCTGCGGCTGGCGAATCCGGGTGAGTTCACCTACCGCGCGTTCCAGAACGACAAGCTCGACCTGGCGCAGGCCGAAGCAGTGTCCGATCTGATCGAGGCATCCACCGAAGCGGCCGCGAAGCTGGCCACGCAATCACTGTCGGGCAGTTTTTCGCAGGCAGTGCACGGGCTGGTGGAGAAGGTGATCAACCTGCGCATGCTGGTCGAAGCAACGCTCGACTTCCCGGAAGAAGAAATCGAGTTCCTCGAAAAGTCCAATGCGCGCGGCCAGCTGCAAACGATACGCGCAGCGCTCGACCAGGTGTTTGCGCAAGCCGGGCAGGGCGCGCTGCTGCGCGATGGCCTGCAGGTGGTGCTGGCCGGTCAACCGAACGTGGGCAAGAGCTCGCTGCTCAATGCGCTGGCCGGCAGCGATGTCGCGATCGTCACCGCGATTGCGGGCACCACGCGCGACAAGATCACCGAGACCATCAACGTCGAAGGCATACCGATCAACATCATCGATACCGCCGGCATCCGCGATGACGACGATGCGCAGGACGAAGTCGAGCGCATCGGCATCGCGCGCACCTGGGCTGCGGTCGCGCAGGCCGATGTGGTGTTGCACCTGATGGATGCGAGCCGAGGGCCGACACGCGCCGATGAAGAGATCGTGTCGCGGCTGCCGGCGAATGTGCCGCTGATCCGCATCTGGAACAAGATCGATCTGTCCGGCCATAAGCCGTCAGTCGAGCAGCAGGATGATGTGACGCACATCTACCTGTCTGCATCGGAGCGCACCGGCATGGATTTGCTGCGGCAGGAATTGCTGCGCATCGCCGGCTGGCAGCAGACCGGCGAATCACTGTACCTCGCGCGCGAACGGCACCTGCTGGCCTTGAAGGCCGCGCAGGAGCATCTGGCCACCGCCGCCGAGCTCGCGGCGCAAAGTGATGCCGCACTCGATCTGTTTGCGGAAGAATTGCGGCTGGCTCAGGAACAATTGAACAGCATCACCGGCGCTTTCACGTCCGATGATTTGCTGGGCGTGATCTTCAGCCGCTTCTGCATCGGCAAGTAAGGCCTTCGCGGCCAGCTGGCTTCACGGGGTTCGCCCGGGGGCGGAACGCGTCATCGAAGGAAAGGCGCAATACCATCGGCGGCCTGCGCATCGGGCTGTGAAGTACAGTGCACATCCACCGCCTGCACCGCCTGCTCGATGTCTTGCGGCGTCTTTGCCTTCTTGCCGGCGCCACGGATCTCGAGATAGGCCTTGCTGATCGTCGACAGATACGCCCGGGTCCAGACCAGCCGCGCCTCCGGCGTCATCTCATTCCATTCGGTGCAGCGCGGGCTGCCGAACAGCGAAAACGATCCTGTCGTTTGCGCCTGCACGCTGGTGACCATGCCCGGCGCCAAAGACAGCGCCACCACCGAGGCCAGCGCTGCGAGCCGCTGCGTCACTGTGACGCGGATGCCGCTGACGCCTGACGAGGACAAGGTGTTCATTCCGTCTTCCATGGGTATGTCATTGCGCATGGCGCGGACCGACATGGCCGCGTACCATCGCCAGCGCCAGCACCACCACAATCATCGAGCCGCCGAGCAGGTTCAGGTACGCCGCTGCGCCACCGGCGGTGATCATCGCTGCACCGGCAAACGAGCTGACGAAGGCACCGGTACGACCGAAGGCCATTGCCGATGCAGCGCCGGTGCTGCGGATCGGCGTCGGATAGATGTGCATGCACAGCGCCGACAGTGCGCACTGTAGCGCTGTCACGAACAGGCCGTGCAGGCCCAGGCCCCACAAGAAAATCTCGGGCGTGGCCGTCACGCTGACCAGCTTCAGGCCGAGCGCGGTCGCCGCCGACATCGCAGCCCAGAACACCATCGGCCGGCGCGAGCCGAAACGATTGATCGCCATTGCGCACAGCACGGCACCCACCACGCCGCCCAGGTTGTAGGCCGTCAAACCCATGCCGGCCATCGCTGGCTGCAGGCCCTCGGTGGTGAGCATCGTCGGCAACCAGCTGAACGCGGTGTAGATCGACAGCTGCGTCATGAAGAAACTCAGCCAGAGCCACGAAGAATCCCACGCGCGTCCCTGGCGGAACAGTTCGGCCACACTGCCGCGCTTCGCGGACTCGAGCACACCTTCGGTGAACTCTTTGATATGCGCGACGTCATGGGCCATGCGGGCCAGCAGTGCGCGCAATTCTTCCCAGCGCGCGCTCTGCCGCGCCAAGAACTTCGGTGACTCGCGCAACAGCAGGATCATCAACAGCCCATACGCGATCGGCATCGCGCCACCGATGAAGAAGAACGTGCGCCAGCCCTGTGCGGGCAGCACCTGTGCTGCGACCAGTCCGGCCAGCATGCCGCCCAGCGGATAACAGACCATCGCTGTGGCGACCGCCATGGTGCGGTAGCGAAAAGGCATGAACTCGGCGGTCAACGCCATCGCGGCAGGCAGCGTCGCGCCGATGCCGAGACCGGCAAAGAAACGGATGACGGCAATCGTCGATACATCCGGCGCATAACCGATCAGCAGGGTTGACGTACCGAACAGGAAGATGCTGCCGACCAGTACCGGCTTGCGGCCGAGCCGGTCGGCCAGCATGCCAGCGCTCAGGCTGCCGATCGCCATGCCGGCCAGACCGAAAGCCACGGCCACCGAGAAGGCCGCGCGCGTGACGCCCCACTCCTTCATGATGACCGGCAGTGCATAGCCGATCATCTGGCCATCGAAACCGTCCAGCACGACGGCCAGGGCCGTGTACACATAGGCGAGCTTTTGCAGCATCGACAAGCCACTGCCGTCGATCGCCGTGTTGACATCGAATTGCGCGCCCGATCCCTGCATCCTGCCCCTCCGTTTGGGTACACGGACATCGGTAGCCTGCAGGCGCCGATGTCGACGCCGCTATCGTACCGAGGATTGGGGCCGGCGTGTGCTTTCAGGAAACTACCGGCGCAGCGCGTCGCGTATCTCGCGCAGCAGCAACACCTCTTCGGGCGGGGTTGGCACCGCGCTTGCGGCGGGTGCCTCGGCGCGCTTGAGCCGGTTCATTTGCCTGATCATCATGAAGATGATGAACGCGAGGATCACGAAATTCAGCACGACGGTGATGAAACTGCCATAGGCCAGCACCGCGCCGGCTTTCTTTGCCTCGGTCAGCGTCGTTGCCATCTGGCCGGCGAGCGGCAGGAAATAATTACTGAAATCCAGACCGCCAATCACCATGCCTATGACGGGCATGAGGATGTCGCCAACCAGCGAATCAACGATCTTGCCGAATGCCGCACCGATGATCACGCCGACCGCCAGGTCCATCACATTGCCCTTCAGCGCAAACTCCCGGAATTCGCTGATCATCGACATGGATCTTCCCCCAAGTATGAATATTTGCCGAAGCCATCATAACGACCGGCTAGGCTGGAAAGCTTGATCCATCTCTACAAACTGGCTTTGAGGAAACTGCGATGCCGGCTGGGGCGGTCAGCGACTGACGATGTCGCAGATCAAGTATCATCTGCACGCGTGCACTTTGACGCACTTGATTACATCGGAGAAACAACGTGTCACTGAATTCGACTTCCCTGTCCGCCCTGAAGCTGGTGGCCCTGATCCTTGCGGGTGGCGCGGCCATCACCGCCGTTGCCGCCGACGCGGCCAAGGTCGAGAACCTGCGCGTCACCAATGCCTGCAAATACTGCGACCTGACGGATGCAGCGCTGTCCGGCGCCGACCTGCGCGGCGCTGACTTCCAGAACGCCAACCTGTCCGGCGCCAACCTGGCGAAGGCTGACCTGTCGCAGCGCCCGATGGAAAAGCGCACGCTGTCGACCAATTTCGAAAGCGCAAACCTGAGGAAGACCAACCTCGAGGGCGCGAAGCTGAATGGTGCGAACTTCCTGAATGCCTATCTGCGCGACACCAATCTGCAGGGCGCCGACCTGTCGAACGCGTCGTTTACATCGGCCAACCTGAAAGGTGCGAACCTGAAGGGCGCAAAGCTCGATGGCGTGAAGCTGGAAGAAGCAAAGCTGTGCAATACGACGATGCCGGATGGCAGCGTCAACGATTCGGGCTGCTGACGCGTTGCTGTTCAGTCGGATGAGCTGATCCGCTCATTCGCCATCCTCGTCCCATAATGCACGGGGCGAGGGGTGGGATGCGGGCCGCGCCTTCGGTGTGGCCGCCTTGCGAGCGGAGGTCACGCGTGGCGCTGCCTCCGCTTTCAGTTTGTGCGCCGGATACGGCTGCAGAAAATCCGGTATCGCGTTGGCGTCGGCTGACAGCCATGACCCATACTGCGCCTGCTCCAGCACGACCACCATGCGCTTTTCATCCTCGGGGCGATGAAAGCGCCGCATTAGTGGATGATCATCGGCATTGATCGTCAGCATCGTGAACGACAGCAGCGGCCTGTCATCGGGCCCGCCATTCGGCCGCCATTCCCACAACCCGGCAATGCCCATCGGTTCGTCATCATCACGCGCGATCTTCCAGCGCACCGCGCGTCCGCTTTCGTAGTTGGGTTCGAAGATAGATGCTGCGGGGATGATACACAGCTGCCGCTTCGCATACGCGTGCCGGAACGACGGCTTGCTCGCGACCGTTTCGCTGCGCGCGTTGTAAGTATGGCGCGACAGTTTCAGCTCAGCCCAGTGCGGCACCATGCCAAAGCAGGCCGCCTCGCAGGCCAGCTCGCCCGAGCCATCGCCGGCCAGCCGGATGATGGGCGCCAGGTAACCGGGATAAGTTTCGTCTTTCCAGTCTGACGCTGGCGCGTCGACGCCGAAGTGCTCTGGCAGCAGCTCGCGTCGGGTCGGCGTGTAGTTCGAACACATGGGCCCATCATACCAATCGGCCCGCGATCAGGGTCTGCGCTGCTTCGGGTAATGCCGAAAATCTGACTTGCGGATCAGTGCATGAATCCCCTTGGTACGGTCCACCACCTGCGACACATTGAAATCGGTCGCGGCGGACAGATAGGCGAGCGCCACAGCGCGGTCCATGCCGAGTTTTTCATGCAGGAAGCGGATCGCCTCGCGCACCGCATCCTTCATCGCTTCGTCGAGATCAGGATTCAGACCGATGGCGACCCAGTACTTCGGTGTCTCCCCGAAAGGCTTCTCCAGCGAGCCGGACGCAGACGGGATCCGCGCATCGCCTTTCTTGAGCAGCGTGAGGCGGAAAGTCGCCCGCATCGAATGCTCGAGCGCCGTCAGCGCAACTTCGCCGTTGGCCTGTGCCATGTGCGGGTCGCCTGTATAAAAATTCGCGCCGGGCACAAACACCGGCAAGTAAACAACGGTGCCTGCGCCCAGGTCTTTGACGTCCATGTTGCCGCCGAAAATGCCCGGCGGCACCGAATGCACGGGCTCCTCGGTGGCCGCAGCCACGCCCATCACACCCATGAACGGCGATGTCGGGAACCTCACTTCATCGCCATGCGCATTCTTCATCACGCCTTCCCACTGGCCATGGCGATTCCTGCGGATCGGCGTAAACACGGACACGTTGTGGAACTTGTGCGGCTCGGCCGCGCTGGCATCCGGCTCGGGCCTGGGTGTCTGCGGAAACTCACCCGGCAGCGCGCCCTTGCCGTGGCGGTTCGAGATCACGCCATACGGCACGCGCGGCACCACCGAGAGCACCTCGACCTTCAGCACATCGCCCGGCTCGGCACCTTCGATCGCGACCGGGCCAGTGACGATGTGCGGGCCATCTTTCGCAAAATCATGCGGCAGCGGTGATGCCGTGATCGCGATCGCATCCTTCAGCACCATCGATGGTGCCACGCCGTGCGAGCCGAAATATTTGACCGGATCACGCCCCTGGTCTTCGAGAATGCCCTCATGCGACACCGTGTCGAACACCACCGTGGCACCGGAAGGTACGCTGAGCACCGGCTTGTCAGCGGCATTTGGCAAATAGCCCCATTTGATGGTCTCCAGCGTCGACGGCACATACCAGGTCTTGCCGCGTAAGCCCTTGACGGACAATGCGCCGGGCTTGTCCGCCAGTGGCTGCAGAGGCATCGCAGCTGCAGGCGGTGACGCGCACACGGCGAACAGCACGCCGAGCTGCAGCAAGCAGCTTAGCGCAAATTGATCGAAACGCCAGCGGCGAACCGTCGCCGCAGCGATGCCAGGTTTCATAAGCACTCTCTCATCACCATAGTCATGCGGCTGCGACGGAGACAACTCAGATCGCGACCATTTGCCGTACGTTCTTTTCCTTCATCTCGCTGCCCGGACCGGACGCCACCACCACACCTCGATCAAGCACGTAGTACTGGTCGGCCAGTTCTTCCGCGAAATCATAGTACTGCTCGCACAGCAGGATGGCCATGTTCTCGCGCTGCGCCATCAGCTTGATCACGCGGCCGATGTCCTTGATGATGGACGGCTGGATACCTTCGGTCGGTTCGTCGAGCACCAGCAGCTTCGGGCCGAACGCCAGCGCGCGCGCGATCGCCAGTTGCTGCTGCTGGCCGCCGGACAGGTCGCCACCGCGGCGATGGCGCATCGTGTCGAGAATCGGGAACAGCTCGAACAGGTGCTTCGGGATCGCGGTGCCACCGGGCAGCGTAGCCAGACCCATGCGCAGGTTTTCCTCGACGGTCAGCCGCGCAAAAATCTCGCGTCCCTGCGGCACGAAGCCGATGCCGGCGCGTGCGCGCTCATAGGGTGTCGCGCCCTCGATCTGCTGGCCATTGAACGCAATGCTGCCATTGCGAATCGGCACCAGCCCCATCAGCGACTTCAGCAGCGTGGTCTTGCCGACACCGTTACGGCCGAGCAGCACAGTGACCTTGCCGGAGTCGGCCTGCAAGCTGACATCACGCAGGATGTGCGAGCCGCCGTAATACTGGTTCACGTTGGATATGTTCAGGATTGCCATGTTTCTTCAACGCCCCAGGTAACTTTCGATCACGCGCTCATCCGCCTGCACCTTGGCCAGTGGCCCTTGCGCGAGCACGGAGCCATCGCACAGCACGGTGACGATGTCGGAGATCGCTTCGATGAATTTCATGTCATGCTCGACCACGATCAGGCAATGCTTGCCCTTGAGCTGCAGCAGCAGCTCGGCCGTGCGGTCGGTCTCGTCGTCGGTCATGCCGGCCACCGGCTCGTCGAGCAGCAGCACACGTGGCTCCTGCATCAGCAGCATGCCGATCTCGAGCCATTGCTTCTGCCCATGGCTGAGGTCACCGGCCATCCGGTCCACATGCTCGGCGAGATGAATGGTGTGCAGCACCTCGGCCAGTCGGTCGCTTTGCGCGGAGTCGAGTGTGAAGAACAGCGACGAGCGCCAGTCCTTGGCCGTCTTCAGCGCCAGCTCGAGGTTCTCGAACACGGACAGCTTTTCGAACACGGTCGGCTTCTGGAACTTGCGCCCGATCCCCATCGCCGCGATCTCGGGTTCGGTATGGCGCAGCAGGTTGATCGTGCTGCCGAAGTAGACGATGCCCTCATCAGGCCGGGTCTTGCCGGTGATGATGTCCATCATCGTGGTCTTGCCGGCGCCGTTCGGCCCGATGATGCAACGCAGTTCGCCCGGCGCGACATCGAGCGACAGCTTGTTGATCGCCTTGAAGCCGTCGAAGCTGACGCTGACATCTTCAAGGTAAAGGATGCGGCCATGCACCAGGTCGAGTTCACCAGACTTGTGCGGACGGCCATGCGACACATTGCCGCCGGATTCGGTGTTCACGACCTGGCTGACGCCGATCTTTTCCTGATAGGCGGCCAGTCGCTGGTCGCCGGCTTTCATCAGCTCGGGATTCATTTGCCACCTCCGATTATTTTCTTCGCGAGGCCAACCAAACCTCCGGGCATGTACAGGGTCACGGCCACGAACAGCAAGCCGAGGAAATACAACCAGATCGACGGTGCGACCACGGTCAGCCAGCTCTTCGCGCCGTTGACGAGGAAGGCGCCGGCGATCGGGCCGATCAGCGTGCCGCGGCCACCGACCGCGGTCCAGATCGCGATCTCGATCGAGTTTGCCGGGCTCATCTCGCTCGGATTGATGATGCCGACCTGCGGCACATACAGCGCGCCGGCGACGCCGCACATCATCGCGGAAATAGTCCAGATCGCGAGCTTGTACGACAGCGTCGGGTAGCCACAGAACATCACGCGGTTTTCCGAGTCACGGATCGCCTGCAGCACGCGGCCGAACTTGCTGCCGACCAGCCAGCGCGCGAACAGGAAGCAGCCCAGCAGCACCAGGCCCGTCAGCACGAACAGGATCATGCGCATCTCCTGCGTTGCAATCGGTATGCCGAGGATGCGCTTGAAGTCGGTGAAGCCGTTGTTGCCGCCAAAGCCAGTCTCATTGCGGAAGAACAGCAGCATCGCCGCAAAGGTCATTGCCTGCGTAATGATCGAGAAGTACACGCCCTTGATCCGTGAGCGGAATGCAAAGAAGCCGAACACGAACGCGAGCAGGCCGGGCACCGCAACAATCAGCACCAGCGTTGCGAGGAAACTGTCGGAGAACGTCCAGTGCCAGGGCAGGGTCTTCCAGTCGAGGAAGACCATGAAGTCGGGCAGGTCGCTCTTGTAGTTGCCGTCGCGGCCGATCTGGCGCATCAGGTACATGCCCATCGCATAGCCGCCCAGCGCAAAGAACAACCCGTGGCCCAGCGACAGGATGCCGGCGATGCCCCAGACCAGGTCCATCGCCAGCGCGCAGATCGCGTAGCACATGATCTTGCCGACCAGCGCGACCGCGTAATCGCTCATATGGAAGATGCTGCCTGCCGGTACGAGCAGGTTCAGCGCCGGTGCCAGCGCACAGACAGCGATCAATGCGACCGCAAATGCGCGCCAGCCATTGCGCGAAAGCAGCGGGGCCGGCTTCGGTAGTTGAATGTTGAATTGGGTATCGGGTGTCATTCTTTATGCCTCCGCGCTGCGGCCCTTGAGCGCGAAAATGCCTTGTGGACGTTTCTGGATGAAGATCACGATCAGCACCAGCACCATGATCTTGGCGAGCACGGCGCCGGCGACGCCTTCGAGCAGCTTGTTCAGGATGCC
>JACCDH010288303.1_pt1 | contig 11842 bp, 10 predicted proteins | sample 7442481 | NCBI WGS metagenome assembly JACCDH01 (sample SAMN15323433, study PRJNA562643) | freshwater metagenome | isolation source: river surface water | place: USA:Blue River Watershed | collected 2017-08-15 | reverse complement strand
CGCTAACCGACGCTATAGAAGGAGTAGAAAATGGCAAGAGTAAAAAACGCCGTCAACTCGCTAAAGAAGCGTCGCGTTGCGCTTGAGCGTGCTCACGGATACCGCGGACAGCGTTCACGTCTGTACCGCATGGCAAAGCAGCAGTTGCTGCACTCGTTGGTCTATGCATACAACGACCGCCGCAAGCGCAAGGGTAACTTCCGTCGCCTGTGGATCCAGCGCATCAACGCTGGTGCTCGCGCAAACGGCATGACCTACAACCGCTTCATCCAGGGTCTGCAGCTTGCTGGTATCGAGGTTGACCGCCGTATCCTCTCGGACATGGCGATTCACGACCCGAAGACCTTTGCTTCCTTGGTCGCTTCCGCTAAGGCTGCGCTGCCAAAGGATGTGAACGCTCCAAAGGCTAGCTAATGCTCGATAACCCAGGATCCGACAGGATCAAGGGAGTATCACGCCTAAACCAGAAAGATGCCCGGACTGAGTCCGGGCTCTTTCTGCTTGATGGCCCACAAGGCCTAAAGGAGCTCAGTCGCAGGCCAGGGTTAGCGCACGAGATTTTTGTGACCGAGCTAGCCGCTGAACGCTACTTTGACGAGCTGAGCACGCTTGAGAGCGCTGGGGTTGAAATCACCTTGGTGTCAGAGCGCGTCATGGCGAAGCTCTCACAAACCACCACACCTCAAGGGGTGGTGGCAGTTGTGAGCCAGATTGATACGAGCCTTAGTGAGGCGCTAGCGACCAGCCCAAAACTCGTGGTGGTTTTGGACCAGGCTCGAGACCCCGGTAATGCCGGAACCATTCTTCGCGCGGCCGATGCGGCAGGCGCAGACCTAGTCATCTTCTTGCAAGACTCGGTTGACCCTTATAACCCCAAGCTGGTTCGGTCAACGGCAGGCAGCATCCTTCATGTCCCCTTTGTTAGAGACGTAGCCCCAGGGGAGGCAATCTCGGCATTGAGGGCGGCAGGGTTGCAGGTATATGCGACGAGCGCGTCCGGAGAATCCATAACAACACTCCGTTCCTCCCTGACCTCACCAACGGCTTGGGTTTTTGGGAATGAGGCTCACGGGGTCAGCGACCAGGTTCAAGAAATGGCGGATCGCTTGGTTGCGCTCCCGATTTATGGGCAGGCAGAGTCATTGAACCTGGCCACTGCGGCATCAGTTTGTCTCTATGCCTCCGCTTTCGAACAGCATTCCCAAGACTAAACTTGTGCGGGTGCCTCTAGAACTCAATCAGCAGACGGTAGCGAAGGCTTTAGCCGAAGCGCTTGCCGATGTGAATGCCGCCAACACGTTCGCCGAGCTCAAGACCTTGAAATCGTCTTTGGTGGGGGAAAGCTCGCAGTTGGCTCAGCTGAATGCCCTCATCCGCGATTTGCCTGCTGAGCAAAAAGCAGAGGCTGGCAAGCTGGTTGGGCAGGCTCGCGCCGAGTTGAACCAGGTGTTCGCAAAAAGAGAGGCCGAACTCGAAGCTCTTGCTCTTGAGCAGCAGTTGCAGTCTGAATCCGTTGACCTGACCGCAAGCCCAAAGGTCTTGAGGCAGGGTGCTAGACACCCACTTTCGCTCCTGATGGATCAAATATCCGATGTGTTTGTCGGCATGGGATGGGAAATCGCAGACGGTCCGGAGCTTGAAAATGAGTGGTTCAACTTTGATGCATTGAACTTCCACCCGGATCACCCGGCTCGCGCCATGCAGGACACATTTTTTGTGGCACCGGTGGAAAATCATTTGCTGCTTCGCACGCACACCTCACCAGTGCAGGTCAGGTCCATGTTGGAGCGCGACCTGCCCCTATATGTGCTGTGTCCGGGTCGAGTTTTCCGAACCGATGAGTTGGACGCTACTCACACCCCAGTGTTTCACCAAGTGGAAGGCCTTGCCGTTGACAAGGGTCTAACCATGGCCGACCTCAAGGGCACGCTAGAACATTTTGCGCGTGTGATGTTTGGACCCGAGGCTAAGATTCGCCTAAGGCCGAGTTTCTTTCCATTCACCGAGCCGTCCGCCGAGTTGGATGTGTGGCACCCTGGGGCGAAGGGTGGACCAAGATGGGTTGAGTGGGGAGGCTGCGGCATGGTAAATCCAAATGTGCTGCTAGCCGCGGGCATTGACCCAGAGATTTACTCCGGCTTTGCATTCGGAATGGGTATCGAGCGAACCTTGATGTTCCGAAATGGAGTGAGAGACATGCACGACATGGTCGAGGCTGACGTTCGCTTTTCACAGCAGTTTGGATCGGTGATCTAGTGAGAATTCCACTGAGCTGGCTCCGCGAATTCGTCGAGCTTCCGGACAATGCAACTCCCCATACCGTAATGGCCGAATTGGTGAGAGTGGGCCTAGAGGAGGAGGGGGCTCACGGCGGTGAATTGCGCGGCCCGATTGTGGTTGGAAAGGTCCTCGAGTTCGTCGAGGAAGAACAGTCAAATGGCAAAACCATTCGCTGGTGCCAGGTTGAGGTTGCCCCCGGTGTTGTAAACGGCATCGTTTGCGGCGCTCGCAACTTTTTCGCAGGCGACAAGGTGGTTGTAACCCTGCCAGGTGCGGCTTTGCCTGGAGGCTTTGAGATTGCTGCCCGCAAGACTTACGGACACATCTCCGACGGCATGATTGCTTCCTCTCGCGAGCTTGGCCTCAGCGATGAGCATGACGGTATTTTGCGATTGGAGACGCTAGGCCTAGATCCAGAGGTTGGAAGCGATGCGCTAGAGATTTTGGGTCTTGGTGAGTCTGCAGCAGAGGTGAATGTCACACCCGATCGCGGTTATTGTCTCTCGATTCGCGGAATTGCCAGAGAGTACTCACATGCCTCTGGTGCAAGGTTCACTGATCCTGCAGCTCTTGTCAGCCCGCTAAAGGGAACTGGGATCGAGCTGGAAGTTTCAGACCTTACCCCAATTCATAACAAACTCGGCTGCTCGAGCTTTCACCTGATTGGTGTGAGTGGGATTGATGCTCGGGCCAAGACCCCCGGATGGATGGCTACGAGACTCAAACTCGCAGGCATGCGCTCGATTTCAATTGCGGTTGACATCACCAACTACGTGATGCTCGAGCTTGGCCAACCGCTGCACGCCTACGATGCAGACAAGGTCCAAGGCGGATTCTCGGTGAGAAGAGCACATCAGGGTGAGTCGATCGAGACTCTAGATGGCAAAGAACGCATGCTTCATGCCGAAGACTTATTGATCTGCGACCACATTGGTCCAATCGGTATCGCTGGGGTGATGGGCGGTGCGCGTACGGAGGTGTCCGAGAGCACCACGAGCGTAATCCTGGAAGCGGCCAATTTTGATCCGATTTCAATTGCTAGGAGTGCGCGTCGACACAAGCTTCCATCCGAGGCCTCCAAGCGCTTTGAGCGCGGTGTTGACCCGCTGGTTGGCAGAATTGCGGCAGCCCGAGCAGCTCAGCTTCTGGTTGAGCTAGCCGGAGGCAAGGTTGACGGAACCGGCGCTGATTTCAGCACCGAGCAACCAGCGCTCCAAATTGAAATGCAGCTGTCTTTCCCAAGTGAATTGGTAGGGGCTGATTTCAACGCAGAAGATGTTGTCTCAACACTCAGCAGCATTGGTTGTGAAGTGGAGGCCAATGGTGAGCTGCTCACAGTTGTCCCGCCAAGCTGGAGACCGGATCTTCGTCACAAAACGGATTTGGCAGAAGAGGTTGCCCGACTTGTCGGGTACGACAAGATTCCAGTTCGGCTTCCTGTCGCGCCCCCAGGGCGTGGTCTAACTCGCAGGCAGCAGCTGCGCCGCCGGGTTTTGGCTGCGCTGTCTGGATCCGGCATCACAGAAGTGCTCAACTACCCATTCCTGTCCGAGCAGCAGAACCAAATCTTCACCGGTGGCGAATCTGTGCGATTGGAGAATCCGCTTCAGGGTGAATTCCCGGAGCTTCGCAAATCACTGCTGCCTGGGTTGATTGTCGCTGCTCAACGTAATCTTTCGCGCAGCAATCTAGACGTGGCAATTTTTGAAGAGGGTTCGGTGTTTTTGCCAACCGATTCCGCTGCGGTTGCTGAATTGCCCGTGGGCAACCTTCGCCCGGCAGATTCCATGCTGGCCAGTCTGAATGCCTCAATTCCTGATCAGCCGCGCATGATCGCTTCGGTCATGCTAGGCAATTGGCTGGGTCAAGGCCCTTCGTTTGGAGCACAGCCAGTCAGTTATGCCCATGCGGTTAGCGCCGTTGGTCTGGTTGCAAAGGCAGCTGGACTGGAGGCCGAATTAGAGCAGGCCAAGATTCCAGGGTTCCACCCCGGTCGCGCAGGTTATGTTCTGGTAAACGGCAAAAGGGTGGGTGTTGTTGGTGAATTGCACCCGAGCGTTGCCAAGGATTTCCACATCTCGCAGGCGGTCGCAGCTTTTGAATTGAACCTCGATTTGATTCACGAGCTTGCGCCTGAGGTTTTGCAGGCTGGAGAGCTTCGGGTAATGACGGCAGCGACTCAAGATTTGTCGCTGGTGGTGGACAGCTCGATCTCTTCAGCTGAAATAGCCAGGACAATCACCGAGGGGGCAGGGGAGCTACTCGAGAGCGTGGCACTGGTTGATGACTACCGCGGTCAGGGTATTGCGGAGGGTAGAAAATCCCTGACCTTCAATTTGATATTCAGAGCGCAGGACAAGACTCTGACTCAACAAGAAGCTTCTGCTTCCCGAGACGCTGCAGTAGCGTTGGCGAATCAAAGACACGGAGCGGAGCTGCGGGCTTAGATGGTCTTTAAGGTAGCGGTAGCGGGTGCCAGCGGTTACGTAGGCGCGGAGTTGCTGCGCTTGATTGCAAATCATCCTCAGCTAGAACTGGGTGCCGTCACCGCAAATTCAAACGCTGGCGCAAGACTGGGCGACATTCATCCGCACCTTCGCAAGTATGCAGACCGAGTGCTTGAGCCGACCAATGCCGAGGTGCTCACTGGTCACGATATCGTCTTTCTTGGCCTTCCTCACGGGACCTCTGCAGAGGTAGCTGCGATGTTGAGTGATGACTGCCTCGTGCTGGACTGTGGCGCAGACTTCCGCCTTGAAGATTCTGAGGCTTGGGAAAACTTTTATGGCACCGCCCATGCTGGCACTTGGAGCTACGGGATGCCTGAGCTCACCCTTGCTTCAGGTGGCAAGCAGCGTGGCAAGCTCCGTGGTGTTCGCCGTATTGCTGTCCCAGGTTGCAATGTGACGGCCATCACTTTGGCCTTGGCGCCTGGCTTTACCGCCGGACTGTTTGACCCGCGCGACGTGGTATCAGTTTTGTCGGTAGGTACATCGGGTGCCGGTAGATCTTCGAAGGTTGAACTCTCACACGCAGAGATTCACGGCTCAGCGAAGGCTTACGGAGTCGGCGGTGTGCACCGACACACTCCGGAAATCGAACAGAACTTATCGAAGGCAGCGGGAGATCAGGTTCAGGTTTCATTCACACCCGTGTTGGTTCCAATGTCTAGAGGAATTTTGGCCGTGAACACTGTCAAGACGAACTACCGATTCTCGCTTGAGGCACTAGCCGAGGCCTATCGGGATGCATACTCAGATGAGTATTTCGTAGAGGTTCTGGGGGACACTCAGCCGATGACCGCGAGCGTTCTGGGATCCAATTCCGTTCAGATTGCGCTTGAGTACGACCAGCATGCAGGCAGGGTTGTGGTTACCTGTGCAATCGACAATTTGGTGAAGGGGACCGCGGGCGCAGCGATTCAAAGTATGAATCTTGCGCTTGGCATCCCGGAGACGACGGGACTTGAGATAAACGGAGTTGCTCCATGAGTGTGACATTTGCCAGTGGGTTCTTAGCGTCCGGTGTCGCCTGTGGTCTGAAGTCATCTGGGAACAAGGACGTGGCGTTGGTTGTGAACCAGGGCCCCCTTAAAGCTGCAGCTGCTGTTTTCACGACTAATCGCGCCAAGGCTAACCCAATACTTTGGTCTCAAGAGGTCATCAAAGATGGTCAGGTAGAGGCGATTCTTTTGAACTCAGGTGGTGCAAATTGCTACACCGGTGCACAGGGTTTCCAGACCACGCATGAATCGGCCGAACTGGTGGCAAAAGCTCTCGAGGTGGCGGCCGGTGATGTCCTAGTTTGCTCAACGGGTTTGATCGGCGAGCAGCTTGACCGAATGAAGCTGTACGCAGGGGTCCACGATGCAATTTCCACTCTTTCTGACAGTGGCGGTGAGGCTGCATCTTTGGCAATCATGACTACCGACTCCATTCCCAAACGCGCTCAGCGCAAGGGCGATGGTTATCGCATCGGTGGGATGGCAAAGGGAGCTGGAATGCTCGCCCCCGGGTTGGCAACAATGCTTGTGGTTATCACCACCGATGCGGTCATGACCTCGAAGGAGCTCGATGCCGCCTTGCGCGAGGCAACCAGATTGAGCTTTGACCGACTTGATTCGGACGGCTGCATGTCAACGAACGATCAGGTAAGCCTGATGGCGTCTGGTGCTTCCGCGGTCAAGCCTGATTTTGCTGAATTCAGCGCTTTGTTGACAGAGCTGTGTAAAGACCTTGCGATCCAACTTCTCGAGGATGCCGAGGGCGCCAGCCACTCGATTCACATCCAAGTGCAGGGAGCTGATTCCGAGTCGGACGCGGTGGAGGTCGGCCGCTCAATTGCCAGAAACAATCTTTTCAAAGCTGCAATTTACGGCAACGACCCGAATTGGGGTCGAATCCTGGCAGCAATTGGCACTACAAATGCAAAGTTCGACCCCTACAACATAGATGTAACCATCAACGGGGTTATGGTCTCTTCACAGGGCGGACCTAATGAAGACCGTAACTTAGTTGATTTCTCAGATAAGAGAGTCGACTTGGTTGTAAACCTCAACTCAGGCGACTCTGAGGCGACCATTGTCACTAACGATTTGACTCACGCCTACGTAACCGAGAACAGCGCATACTCCAGCTAATGATTCCTGCCAACCAAGACCAAGCCCTTGCTCAAATCAAGGCCCAGACTCTCATCGAATCGCTCGATTGGTTGCGCGAGTTTCACGGCAAGATCATGGTGGTGAAGTTTGGCGGTAACGCCATGGTTGATGCAGGGCTGCAACAGGCGTTTGCCCAAGACATGGCGTATTTACGCTTTGTTGGGATCCGGCCAGTCGTGGTTCACGGTGGTGGGCCCCAGATTACGGCGAGGTTGGCAGAAATGGGGATTCAGAGCGAATTCCGTCACGGTTTCCGCTACACCGATGAGCAGACCATCAGCGTGGTGCGGGATGTGCTTCGCAATCAGGTGAGTGCTTCCTTGGCCGCCATGATCGAATCCGCCGGAGCGAATGCGGTCGTGCTCTCGGGTGAGGACGATGACTTATTCAAGGCCGAAAAGGTCACCGCGAAGACTCCAGCTGGTGAAGTTGATTTGGGTCTTGTCGGTGAGGTCAGGACGGTCAATCCTCGTGCTGTGCTGGCGGCACTTGAACGCGGCAGTATTCCAGTTATCTCCACCGTCGCGCCCACTGTTTTCGGAGAGTTACTGAACGTAAATGCCGATCTCGCGGCTGCCTCGCTTGCGGTGGCGCTGGGTGCCGAGAAGATCATGGTGCTCACCGACGTAGCGGGCCTATACGCAGATTGGCCAAACTTGGATTCTTTGGTTTCGGAGATCACATCCAGTGAGTTGCGAGAGCTGCTGCCTCGCTTAGAGAGCGGCATGATTCCTAAAATGCAGGCTTGCCTGGCCGCAGTGGATGGCGGAGTTCCAAAGGCTCACGTCATTGATGGCCGGCAGCCACACAGTATCCTGCTGGAGATCTTCACAAAAGCAGGCGTTGGCACCCAGGTCACGAGGTAGAGATGACTAGGCACTTCCTAAAAGACGACGACATCACCACAGCCGAGCAGGCCGAGATTCTCGAGCTCGCTATCGCCTTGAAAAAGGACCCCTACAGTGAAAAAGTCTTCGCTGGACCGAAGACTGTCGCGCTCATTTTTGATAAGACATCCACCCGCACCCGAGTCTCTTTCTCCGTTGGAGTGTCAGACCTCGGGGGAGTGCCACTAGTCATGGACTCCGGTACTTCCCAGCTCGGTGCCAAGGAGTCGGTAGCTGATACAGCGCGAGTGCTTGAGCGTCAGGTTGCTCAGATTGTTTGGCGCACCTACGCCCAGTCGGGCCTTGAGGAGATGGCGCAGCACTCCCGAGTGCCGGTCATTAACTCACTAAGCGATAGTTGGCACCCCTGCCAGTTGCTGGCCGATTTGATGACAATCCGCGAGCACTTTGGTCACACCGATGGCGTGAAGATTGCCTACATCGGCGATGCGGCAAACAACATGGGCAACAGCTACTTGATTGCCTGTGCCATGGCCGGCATGCACGTATCAATTGGCGCTCCTGCGCGTTATCAACCAGACGTCGAAGTGGTTAGGCGCGCTCAGGAGATCGCCAAGCAGTTTGGGTCAGTCATCGAAGTGCACGAGCGTCCCGAGGATGCTGTGCGTCATGCTCACGTTGTTGCAACCGACACCTGGGTTTCCATGGGCATGGAAAAAGAGAAGCAAAAGCGAATCAAGATCTTCGCGGACTACACGGTGACCAACCGACTGCTCGAACTGGCCGACCCTTCGGTGATCTTCCTGCACTGCTTGCCTGCGTATCGCGGATACGAGGTGGCCGCTGATGTCATAGACGGTCCGCGGTCATTTATTTGGGAAGAGGCGGAGAATCGCCTGCATGCTCAAAAGGCTCTGATGGTCTGGCTGGATCGTCAACAAAAACTAGGCAAGTAAACTCAGCACAACTCTGGTTTCGAGGTATTGATGGCACAGACAAACGATGCACTTTGGGGCGGCAGGTTCGCCGCTGGCCCCGATGACGCCTTGGCCGCACTGAGTAAGTCAACTCATTTCGACTGGCGGCTGGCCACATATGACTTGGCTGGCACTCGCGCTCACCTGGTAGCGCTGCAAGCAGCTGGGTATCTCGATTCGGATGAATTCAGGATTCTGACCGATGCCTGCCACGAGCTTGAAAAACGAGTGCGTTCCGGGTCATTCCTCCCAAAGCCCTCCGAAGAGGATGTTCATGCAGCACTTGAGCGCGGGCTCATGGAGATTGCAGGAGCTGATCTCGCAGGCAAAGTACGTGCCGGAAGATCCAGAAACGATCAAATTGCTACCCTGATCCGCTCCTACCTATTAGATGCGGCTGAGGCTATCGAAGCTCAGCTTTTGGATTACCTAGAGGCTTTGGCAACTCAGGCTGAGGCTCATGTTGGCGTTGCGATGCCAGGCCGGACTCATTTCCAGCATGCTCAACCGGTGCTGCTGTCTCATCACTTATTGGCACATGCCTGGCCCATGGTCAGAAATCTGCAGCGATTGGAAAACTGGCGGTCGCGAGCAAAGCTGTCGCCATATGGCGCCGGTGCGTTGGCTGGTAACACACTAGGTCTTGACCCAAAGCTGGTTGCCAGCGAACTCGGCTTTGCTGGAACCACCGAGAACAGCATGGATGCGACCTCGTCTAGAGATGTGGTTGCCGAGTTTCAGTTTGTTGCGACCTTGATTGCGGTGGATCTATCTCGCTTTGCTGAGGAGATCGTGATTTGGTCGAGCTATGAATTTGATTACATCAAGTTGGATGATGCGTATTCGACCGGCTCTTCGATCATGCCGCAAAAGAAGAACCCTGACATTGCAGAGCTGGCCAGAGGTAAAGCCGGCAGAGTAATTGGAAACCTGGCCGGCCTGTTGGCCACCATGAAGGGTTTGCCGCTGAGCTACAACCGTGATTTGCAGGAGGACAAGGAGCCGGTATTCGACTCCGTAGACACTCTGCTGCTGGTGCTTCCCGCTTTCACCGGAATGGTGCGGACCCTGACTTTCAACACCGAAAGGCTCGAGGCGCTAGCACCGATGGGCTACTCCTTGGCGACGGATGTTGCCGAGTGGTTGGTGAAGAAGGGTGTGCCATTCCGTGTGGCTCACGAGATTACCGGTGCACTGGTCAAGGAGTGCGAAGCGCTTGGTATCGAGCTTGGCGATGCTTCGGATGAGCTGTTGGCAAAGGTCTCGCCGCTACTTGATGGCTCAGTGCGTGAGGTGACCAGCGTTGGTGCAGCCATTGCTGGTCGCGATGGTGCCGGCGGAACAGCGCTATCCCAGGTTCTTGAGCAGTTGCTCGCAATAAGAAAGCTTGCTCCGAGAAGGGACGCATAAGTGGCAACCGCTGAAACACTGGCCGCTCAGGCAAACGACCCCAGCTTCGCTCACATCATCGATGAATTGAAGTGGCGAGGCTTACTTGCGCTGAGCACCGACGAAACTGAGTTGCGCAAGCAGCTTGAAAAACCAACCACTTATTACTGCGGGTTCGATCCCACCGCCCCCTCTCTACACCTGGGAAACTTGGTGCAGCTGCTTACCATGCGCCGGCTTCAGCTGGCTGGACACAATCCACTCGCACTCGTGGGTGGTGCTACCGGTCTCATTGGCGACCCAAAGCCAACTGCCGAGCGCACTCTGAATTCAAAGGAAACCGTTGCGGCCTGGGTCGAGAAGCTTGCAGCGCAAACCGCAAGGTTTTTGGACTACTCGGGATCAAACCCCGCTCGGCTGGTGAATAATCTCGACTGGACCAGTGGCTACAGTGCAATCGATTTGTTGAGAGACGTCGGCAAACACTTCCGCGTCGGCAAAATGCTCTCCAAGGATGCGGTTTCAGCCAGACTCAATTCAGAAAGTGGAATCAGCTACACGGAGTTCAGCTATCAGATTTTGCAGGGTTTGGATTTCTTGGAGCTCTACCGGCGCTACGACTGCGTTATGCAATCCGGTGGTTCAGACCAGTGGGGTAACTTAACCGCGGGCAGCGACTTGATTCACAAGGTTGAGGGCAAGAGCGTGCATCTGATTGCAACTCCGCTGATCACCAACTCTGATGGGAAGAAGTTTGGCAAGAGTGAGGGTAATGCAATCTGGCTCGACTCTGACCTAACTAGCCCTTATGCCATGTACCAGTTCTGGCTGAACACCGATGATGCAGATGTAATCGATCGGCTGAAGGTTTTCACCTTCCTCACCAAAACCGAGATCGACGACCTTGCTGAGCAGGTGAGGGATGAGCCGTTCAAGCGAGAGGCCCAGCGTCGTCTAGCTCTCGAGGTCACTGAACTAGTGCACTCCAAAGCCCAGGCCGAGGCGGCTCGCGATGCGTCCCTCGCACTATTTGGTGCTGGGGAACTTCGCAACCTGGATCAGGAAGTGCTGCGCGATGCCCTGAGTGAACTTCCCTCCGCAATCGTTCGCGAGGGTGATTCGGTTGTTTCCGCCTTGGTTTCGACCGGACTATGTGAAAGCAACGGTGCTGCCAGGAGGGCTATTGCCCAGGGGGCAGTGTCAGTCAACAAGGTGAAGATCGATCACGAGGAAGCAATTTTGAGTGATTTTCTTGTGGGGGGCATGGCGGTTTTGGCTCGCGGGAAGAAAACCCTCGCGGCACTTTTCCTTGAAAAATAGGGGAACCAGGGCTGTCAACACGCGAATATCGCAGTTGATTTGACAGCTTTACCAAAACGTGACTAAGCTCTACCGAGTTGTCCAAAGTTTGGCAGAATCCGATGAGATCGCCGGCTCAAGTACAACAAATCCTCGAACAGAGAAATTGACCCTTGCGGGTCCAGTTTTCGATGTCTAGGATTTAGGTCTCCGAGGAGGAATCCTCTGGAAACAAAAGGGAAACCTGGAGTTGACAGAAGAAGTCAAATCGGTAGACTTGAGAAGTTGCTCTGAAGCTGATTCGAGAGATGAAGTCAGAAGCATCCGATCTTTGAGAACTCAACAGCGTGCACAATGTCGATGCCAAAAACCTCGGCTGAAACTCCGGT
>JACCDH010000528.1_pt1 | contig 11843 bp, 10 predicted proteins | sample 7442481 | NCBI WGS metagenome assembly JACCDH01 (sample SAMN15323433, study PRJNA562643) | freshwater metagenome | isolation source: river surface water | place: USA:Blue River Watershed | collected 2017-08-15 | reverse complement strand
GACACAAGATCTTCTAGTAAAGGTCGGATTGCTTTAAAACCATGGCAAAGCTTGCTCAGGAGCGCGTTGCACCCCGGCTCTTCACATCACGTGGAGAACCGGCTGAGGTGCACCCAGTTCTTAATGTTTTAGTGGGCTTGCTGCTTGCAGTAGTTCTGATTCCTTTTGTTTATTTACTTATTCGTGCACTAGAAAAACCACTTCCCGAGATTGTTGAACTGCTTTTTAGGGGTAAAACTCTTGAAGTTCTTGCTACAACGGCGGTGTTGTTAATAATTGTCGTGGCTGTAAACATTTTTCTAGGTACATTGATTTCAGTCGGGCTCCATTTTGTTCGAGTTCCTAAGGCACATCTATTGATTGTGGCCAGCGTGCTTCCGCTTGCAATTCCGTCCTATGTTTTTACTTACACCTGGCTAGCGCTCTTTCCATCTCTTTCAGGAGTTCTTGCGACTGCCTTCGTATTGATTCTTACAACACTGCCGTACATGTTGCTGGCTATCTTGGTTTCACTTCGTCGAATTGATAACAGCTTCATCGAAGTTGCCCGCACTCTTGGACAATCACGTCCTCAGATCTTTTTCCGAGTAATCCTTCCTCAGATTCGCGGAAGCATCAGTGCTGGCGCTTTGTTATCCGGTTTGTACGTGCTCAGTGATTTTGGGGCAGTGTCATTACTAAATGTAGAAACATTGACCGTATCTATTCAAAACATGTTCAAGTCTTCATACGATCGAAGCGCTGCCTCAGTCATTTCTCTTTTACTTATCCTTGCCTCCATCGCCTTTATTGCTGCAGATGAAAGAATCAAAGATAAGAAAGCAAAAGAAAACGTCTCTAAACGTATCTACTCGCAAGATGCCAGAATTTCGAGTATTCGACTAAGGAGCCTGGTTCTTTTCGTGGTTGGAATGTACACATTCCTTGCCGTAATCGTGCCTTTTTATGTGTTGATATCGAGATTCATCAGCAACCCGAATCCAATTGATGTATCTGCCCTTATTGCCGCATCTGTTTCTACAATTTCTGTCTCGGCTTTAGGTGCGCTCATTGCACTCTTATTCTCTGCACCCCTTGGTTTCTTAATTGCCACCCATGCTGGTCGATTCTCACAATTTTCAGAGCGAATAATTTTGGTGGGACATGCTTTACCTGGCGTCGTTATTGGTCTTGCACTCGTTTCACTTGGCTCAAAGCTCGGTCCTATTTATCAATCAATCTTTCTTCTAGCTTTTGCCTACGCATTACTCTTTCTTGCAAAAGCTGTTGCATCAATGACTTTTTCTCTGCAACTTGTCCCACCGGTCTTAAAGGAAGTGGCCTCAACTCTTGGAAAGAGCAAGACCAGGGTCAGCACATCCGTTGTCTTTCCAATAGCCCTTCCAAGCATTGGACTAGGCACACTGCTTGTTTTTCTCACTGCAATGAAAGAACTACCTGCAACTCTTATGCTGCGTCCAACTGGCATGGATACGCTGGCAACTCAAATTTGGAGTTATGCAGCAATCAACCGATTCAATGATGCCGCGCCTTACGCCTTACTCTTAGTTCTAATTGCTGCTGTTCCAACTTTTCTTCTGAGCATGCCTCGGGAAGAATCATCATCTAAATCAAAGCCGAGCCGATCACAAGTAGGGAGCCTTGCATGACATCACTTGATGTTTCCCACCTTACTGTTGCTTTCGGCGATCGTATTGTTATCGATGATCTCTCCTTTAATTTAAAAGAGGGAGAGATTTCATCACTGCTGGGTCCTTCTGGCTGCGGAAAAACGACGCTGCTTCGAGTAATCGCTGGGCTCTTGCAACCACGCGAAGGAACAATTCGTTTTGGTTCACAACTAGTTGGTCTCTCATCAGTTGTGCTTCCACCTAATAAACGTCGAACTGGTTACGTTCCCCAACAAGGCGCACTCTTTCCACATTTAAATGTTGCAAAAAATATTGCTTTTGGATTAGACAGGAAAGAATTCTCCGGAGATCAAATAAACAAAACCGTCTCTGAAATGCTTGAGCTAATCGGTATGTCTGGCTTTGAGAATCAAATGCCCACCGAACTTTCAGGGGGTCAGCAAACTCGTGTTGCACTTGCTCGCGCACTAGCCGTAAAGCCAAAGCTTGTGCTTCTTGACGAACCTTTCTCCGCACTCGATGCAGAACTACGAAATGAACTTCGTTCAGATGTAGTTGCGCTTCTTCGCTCGCAAGGCACAACTGCCATCCTCGTTACGCACGATCGAGAAGAAGCCTTAGTTTCTTCTGACAAAGTTGTTCTGATGCGAGATGGAAAAATTGCGCAATATGGCTCGCCAGAAGAAGTCTATGAATCGCCAATTTCACCGTCAGTTGCTGCCAGCACGGGTGATGCGCTGATTTTGGGTGCACAGCAATCTGCAGATGGAACTACTAGATATGCAATTTCTTCCACGTCTTCAACTTCTCAAAGTGCTTTGCAAAACAACGGCTATGTCGTGATACGGCCGGAGGAAATTCTGGTTTCTAAGAGTTCGTCCAATGGCGTCAATGGCACATTGATTCAGTTGGATTACTACGGCCATGATGCAATGTTGGTTGTTAAACTTTCAGATAGTTCAGAAATTATTCGCGCCCGAGTTGCCGGACCAATGGATTTTGAAGTTGGAGACAGAGTTACAGTGCAACATCGCGGACCTATTCGATTTTTTGCAAACTCATAAGCCTTATTCTGAGAGTTATCTGTGAGTTTTCGATTTAAATGATTTTTGAATTCAATTAAATTGCAACGTAAGTATTGTTTACCTTCATGAGAACTAAAGCCCTGATAGCAACCGTTCCGCTCGCCATGGTATTAACTGGATGTGGGCTAACTGATATAGCTCGAAATGCTGCTGACACCACTGCGTGCAAAGCACTTGAATCTACGATTGCGACTATTGCCAGTGGGTATCAAAGCGGCGTGATTGATTCTGGATTAATTGTTCAAATTGATAAATTAGTGGGAGAGCAAGCGAGATCACTTTTGTCTTCAGGCTTAGCAAATGATTTAAAACAATTAACTGAGGCATTGGGACAAACTCAGTCGGCAGAAAGCTCTAAAGAGCGGATAAAGACTCTGACTGATTCGATTGCAAAACGATGCTCTGATGCAGGCGTGGGCGGAGTAGTTCAGTAGTATTTAACGCTGGGGCGTCAATACCGATAAAAATCACCCCGGCCTGGCTGGTCAACCCCCCAAAAGAGTAACAAAACGTTATTTCAGGCCGTCTCGCACAAGATTGCACCCAAAAATGATTGCGGACAAGCCCACAAAAGAGCATTATTCGGGCACAGGTCTCGTAATTCTTACTGGGCCGATGGCATCTCATCAGTAATAGCCTAAGGAGGCAATCAGTGAAGTTAAATAAACTGACGAAGTCGGTAACAGTTGCAGCTCTTGCAGTTGCGCTCGCTGTTCCAACTTTTTCTGCAAACGCTTCTTCAAGATTCAGTACAGCGAAGTCTGCTGCTGAAGTTGGAGGAATTAACGGACTCATTAAGGAATGTAAAAAAGAAGGCAAGCTAATTACAGACGCAACTCCACGCGACTGGGCGAACTATGGCGGAATCTACGACATCTTCGAAAAGAGAGTTGGATTCGCTGCAGACATCGTTAATCCAAACAACGGTTCACAGCAGGAGATTGACGCTGCAAACAACCTCAAGGGCACAAAGCGTTCACCTGACGTATTTGATCTCTCACCTGTGATTGCTCAGAAGTACCTCACAACAGGTCACTTCGCTCCTTACAAAGTAATTAACCAAAAGCAATTTCCAAGCTTTAGAGACAAAGCAGGCCGTACAACACCTAACTACACTGGCGTAATGTCAGTTGGTTACGACGGTTCTCTTGGAACAATCACAAAGCTTGATGATCTTCTAGATCCAAAGTTCAAGGGCGTTGTTGCTCTTAACGGAAACCCAATGACAACAGGTGCTGGAATGGCCGGACTTAACATGGTCAACGTCGCAAACGGCGGAAAATTCGGTGAAGTTTCAAAGGGTGTTGCCTGGTTCAAGAAGCTTAAGGATGCTGGCAACTTCATCAACGTAGATCCAACTCCTGCAACAATCGAATCAGGACAGACTCGCGTTGTTATTGACTGGTCTTACAACAACAAGGCTGTTGCAGATAGATTCAAAGCTGTTGGTAAGTCATGGAAGATCTTCATCCCTTCAAATGCAGTTGTCGGTTCTACATACCGCACAGCAATCTCAGCATGGGCACCACATCCAGCATGTGCACGCCTATGGGTTGAAATAGCACTAAGCCCAGAAGGTGCAAATGAATGGGCAAAGGGCGGAGCAATACCAGCTCTATGGCCATACACAGTTGCACAGAAGAAGGCTTCAAAGGCTGCAATTGCTGTAATCGGAACGACAGCTGCAGTACCAGCTGCTCCAACTGAAGCAGAAGGTGTTGCTGCACTCGCACAACTCAAGACAACATGGGAAGCTGCAGTAGGCGCTCGCTAACCCGAGCTCTATTCAACTTCTATGACACTTAGTCAGAACAATGGAGCCAGCTCTGTAACAAGAGCTGGCTCCTTGTTCTGGCGTGGCAAAAAAGATTATTTGGGAGTTTTACCTTTTTTATTTTTAACAGGAATTTTTCTACTCTGGCCGACCTTTAGCGTTATTCAAGGTGCGTTCTTTAACGAAGATGGAAAATTCTCAACTTCATATGTAATTGAAGCTCTCCAAGATGAGAGCCAGAGAAATGCTTTCACAAATTCAATTAAACTTTCATTCTGGACTGCGATCGTTGGTGGAGTCCTTGGCGCACTCTTCGCGTGGGCTGTTTCGCTCGGCAAAGAAGATGGCATAGGTCGCCGATTTTCACTTGCAGCTGGCGGTGTTCTCGCTCAATTTGGTGGAGTTATGCTCGCCTTTGCGTTCACTGCAACTTTTGGATTTAACGGCTTCGTTTCATCTATCGCTCTGAAGTATTCAGAAGATAATTTTCTAGCATCACCTGCTTGGCTCTATGGACTATTTGGCCTTGGTGTTGTTTATACATTTTTCCAGATTCCACTTATGTTTATTGTGTTTTTGCCGGCTGTTGAAAATCTCAAACCACAGTGGAAAGAAGCATCTGATGGTCTTGGTGGAACACCGAAGGATTACTGGTTGCGCATCGGCATTCCAGTCCTCACTCCTTCATTTATTGGTGGGGTACTACTTCTTTTTGTGAATTCCTTTTCAGCATACGCAACTGCAGCGGCGCTCGTTAGCCAGAGCACGATCGTTACCCCACTTGGAATTGGGCAGGCACTCTTTAGTGAGGTTGGTAGCGCAAGTGCTCCACTCGCTAAGACGCTCTCGTTCTACATGATTCTTGTTGTAGCAATCGCTATGGCTTTGTATTCATTGCTTCGACGTCGCGTCAGTAAGTGGGAGCAATAATGAAACTCGGCGTCCCAGGAAAACTTTTCCGTGCATTTGTGATTTTCGTAGTTGGTTTATACCTGCTAACTCCTATTTACGGAATGTTTGATTTCAGTACTAAACCATTTGGTGGCGGTGAAGGTCGTTCACTTCGGGCATGGAAAGCAATTCCATCTCAAGATGGCTTGATTAGTGCAATCACTGTTTCATTCTTGATTGCAATACTTGTTATGTTGTTGATTTTCGTGCTGGTGGTTCCTACCGTTATTTGGGTTCATTTGCGTCTGCCAAAGTTGCGCCGTCCACTCGAACTCGTCTGTCTTTTGCCCCTTGCGATTCCTGCAATCGTTATCGTGGTGGGCATCGCCCCGCTTTACCGATGGATTTCAATTAACATAACCGAATCACCCGTTACTCTGGCCGGAGTGTATGCAATGTTGATTTTGCCGTACACATATCGCTCACTTTCAGCCGCTCTTGGTATCGTCGATATTGCAACTCTCGCTGAAGCTGCTCGCACTCTTGGTGCTTCAACCATGCGCACTATTTTCGGTGTAGTAATGCCAACAATTAGATCCGGAATTATGTCTGGTGTTGTCATTTCTCTTGCGCTTGTTCTTGGTGAATTTACAATTTCATCGATTCTGAACTACGACACTCTGCAGGTAGTAATCTTTTCTGTCGGACAAAATGATGGAAAAGTTGCTGTCTCCGTGGCTCTAGCCTCACTTCTCTTTGTCTTTGCAATTCTCTTCGCAATCCCTACAACCAAGCGTCAAAAAGAAATTCTTGACGCGGATCTCACCTGATCGGAAGGACTGACCCAGTGACCTCCTCTGCATATGTGCAACTACAGAACCTGACCAAGCATTTTGGAAAGGTGAAGGCACTTGATGGGTTAAATCTTTCTATTGCCGATGGCGAGTTTGTCGCGCTCCTCGGACCATCAGGATGTGGAAAGACAACAGCTCTTCGCGCTTTAGCGGGTCTTCAGGATTTGGATAAGGGCGAAATTATTGTTGATGGAAAGAACATCACAGGTCTTGCAGTTAATAAGAGAAATATGGGAATGGTTTTTCAGGCATACAGCCTCTTTCCTCATATGACTGCGCGCCAAAATGTTGAATATGGTTTACGTATGCGTGTGCATCACGTATCAAATGATGTTCGCGCGAAGCGATCAGGTGATCTACTTGAACTCGTAGGACTTTCAACCCATATGAATCACTACCCGCATCAAATGTCTGGTGGACAACAACAGCGTGTAGCACTTGCTCGCGCACTAGCAATCGAACCAGAAGTGCTCCTCTTAGATGAGCCTCTATCTGCTCTCGATGCAAAAGTTCGCACACAACTCCGAGATGAAATTCGCCGAATCCAACTTGAAATTGGAACCACGACACTTTTCGTAACGCACGATCAAGAAGAAGCTCTCGGAGTTGCAGATCGCGTTGGAGTTATGCGCACCGGAATTCTTGAGCAGATTGCAGCCCCTGCAGAACTCTATGAACGTCCTACATCAGCATTCGTTGCAGAATTCGTTGGATTAACAAACCCAATTTCCACCAAAGTCTCAGGTGGAAAGACTCAGCTTTTCGGAATAGAAGTACCTGTATTGCCAGGCTCAATTCAATCCGGAGATGGTTTGGCTCTTGTTCGACCAGAGTGGCTCAATGTGACTGCAAGCGCATCAGGTAAGGCAAAGGTATTCGCTCTTAGTTTCCTAGGTGCATCTTGTCGGCTTGTTATTGATTTACCTGGTGGCAATCGAATTCGCGCACAAGTTGCAAGTGCTGACGCTGCTTCACTTAGCGGTGGATCAACTGTAGATGTTTCCCTTAATCCACAGCCAGTATTTGTGAAAGCCGCAAACTAACTTTTTGCGAATTTTCCCGCGTGCACGTGTTTCTGGTTTGCAGATTTTGCACTTCTAAACATAGACTTCGGCACAGTTAAGGGGAGTACCTCGCTAACGCACTTCCGTCAATACGGATAGAAATATCCCGGGGTTGCGACCACATTGTGGTGAGGGAGACCTTGGCATCAATGGCCCCTTTAACGAATAGGTTTAATCACAATGGATGTATCACTTTTAACTTGGGCGCTCGTAGTTGGCGCAATTCTTCTACTAATTATTGTGGATCTACTTACGATAAGTCGCAAACCACACGATGTAATGTTTAAAGAGGCTGCTATTTGGTCCATCTTTTACATTGGCATTGCAATCGCATTCGGTGTGTGGGTTTGGCAAACTGCTGGCTCGCAATTTGGAACCGAATACTTTGCGGCATACCTAGTTGAAAAATCACTCTCAGTCGACAACCTATTTGTCTTTATCATTATTTTGGCCCAATTTGCAGTGCCATCCATTTACCATCAACGAGTACTGATGTTCGGAGTTATTTTGGCACTCGTGCTTCGTGCGATCTTCATCGCCGTTGGCGCCGCAGCATTGGCAGCCTTTAGCTTCACATTCGTAATTTTCGGTGCAATTCTTATTTGGACAGGTGTCGGACTATTCAAGCACTGGGATGAAGATCCTTCTCCCGAAGACAACGCCCTCGTTCGCATCATTAGAAAACGCATTGCTATGACTGATGAATACGATGGTTCAAAGATTTTTACCAAGGTAAATGGCAAGCGCCTTGCTACGCCGATGTTTATTGTGATGATTGCAATTGCATCCACCGATTTACTCTTTGCACTCGATTCAATTCCCGCAACCTTCGGTGTGACACAAGAACCATTCTTGGTCTTTGCAGCAAATGCCTTTGCGCTCCTTGGATTGCGCGCCCTTTACTTCTTGCTCAAGGGATTGCTAGATAAGTTGGTTTACCTATCTCTTGGACTATCAATTATCTTGATGTTTATCGGCGTCAAACTAATCATGACTTACGTACACGAAATCGTTGCCGAAGTTCCAAAGATTCCTACTCTTGTCAGTCTCGCCGTTATCGGTTCAATTCTGGTTATTTCAACAGTGGCAAGCTTTATCAAGGTCAAAAAAGACCCTGATGCGCACGCCCATGCCGGTCGAATTACTGACGGTAAGAATCCAGATGAAGGACATAAGCATCAGTAAACTGGATGCATGTCCGTCGCACAGGTCACTGCACATCTAAAGAAACTTCCGCTTGAACAGCGGAAAATCTTGTCAGATCTGCGCGATCACATTGCTTCGAAGCTTCCATCTGCCGAGCAAGTAATCAAATACGGCATCCCTACATTTCTTATTGAAGGCGTGCCAGTAATTGGTTTCGATGGTTTCAAAAACCATAACAGCATTTTCCCTTACAGCGGATCCTTTAATTCGCGACTAAAAAAGGATCTAGAGAAGTACGTGCAAACAAAAGGTTCGATTCACTTTGAGGGTGGTAAAAGTATTCCCAAACCTCTTGTAAACAAGATTCTTGCTGAAAAGATTCAGCAGATTAATGATTCTTTTCCCAAGAAAAACGGAGAGTACCTAGAGTTTTATTCAAATGGCGTACTCAAAGCCAAGGGCAAGTACAGAGGCAATAAACTCCATGGTGATTGGAAATGGTTTCGAAAAACCGGTGTGATTATGCGCGCGGGTACATTTAAGGATGGCAAACAAATAGGCACATGGATTACATATAACGTAAAGGGCAAAGTCTACAAAAAGACCAACTTCACTAAGCCGCGCTAAAGAAGTATCGTTGAATAATGAAATCAATACGCAATGTTTTGCGTTTAGTTGCGATTGTGAATCTTGCCTATTTTTTCATTGAATTTTCATTTGCTCTAAAATTTGGATCAGTATCGCTATTGGCGGACAGTATTGATTTTCTAGAAGATGCATCAGTTAATATTTTGATTTTCATTGGGCTCAGTTGGACACTTGCTGCTCGACTGAGACTGGCAAGATGTCTAGCTATTTTGTTGTTGGTTCCTGTCTTTTCTGTAATTTTTAGCGTGATACAAGAACTAAACAATCCTTCGATTCCAAGCGGAACTGGGATTTCTTTAGTTGCTACGGGTGCACTTGTGATTAATTTTGCATGTTCTTTAGCTTTAGCACAGTTTCGAAAAGATGACCGAAATCTAGTTATTGCCGCCTATTTGTCTGCGCGTAACGACGCCATTACGAATGTTTCAATTATTTTTGTTGGAATTCTTACAGTTTTCTGGCCAAGTTCAGTATTCGACATAGCAGTGGGCATCGGCATTGGAGTTTTAAATTCAAACTCAGCCATTAAAGTTTGGCGTAGTGCAAAGCCAATTAGTTGAAGCAATCATCCCACTTGTGGAAAATCTCCGACTTTCCGTGGAGCAAATCAATTGCTAGAGTTTTGCCCTTCAGGAGTTCTTCAAAGTTTTTCAAGAGGAGATGCAATGTCAGAAAACACCGGTACGTGTCCAGTTGTTCATGGATCACATACAGAAGTTGGTAGTTCCAATAGTCATTGGTGGCCAAAGGTTTTAAACCTAGACATTTTGCATCAACACGATACTAAGACCAATCCTCTTGGTAAAGATTTTAATTATCGCGAAGAACTCAAGAAGTTAGATTTTGATGCACTTAAAAAAGATATGCATGCGTTGATGACAGATAGTCAGTCATGGTGGCCTGCAGACTGGGGACACTACGGCGGATTAATGATTCGTATGTCATGGCACGCAGCTGGCTCCTATCGCACAACTGATGGCCGTGGAGGGGCAGGTACAGGCAATCTACGTTTTGCACCTCTTAATTCATGGCCAGATAACGTAAACCTCGATAAAGCTCGTCGTATTTTGTGGCCAATTAAAAAGAAGTATGGAAACAAAGTGAGCTGGGCAGATCTATTGGTATTGGCAGGAACAATTGCTTACGAATCCATGGGATTGAAAACTTTCGGCTTTGGTTTTGGTCGTGAAGATATTTGGCATCCAGAAATTGATATTTACTGGGGACCTGAAGATCAATTCTTGGCACCAAGTGATGCACGTTATGCAGATGTAAAAAATGCGAGCACTATGGAGAATCCATTAGCAGCAGTTCAAATGGGACTAATTTATGTAAACCCAGAAGGCGTTAACGGAAAATCAGATCCATTGTTGACCGCACAACACATTCGAGAAACTTTTGCGCGCATGGCGATGAATGACGAAGAAACCGTTGCACTTACTGCAGGCGGACACACTGTTGGCAAAGCTCACGGAAATGGCGACGTTTCATTAATTGGCGCAGCACCAGAGGGCGCCGATATTTCAGAAGCAGGTTTTGGTTGGAAGAACGGAAATAAGCGCGGCATCGGACGCAACACTCTTTCAAGTGGAATCGAAGGTGCATGGACAACGCATCCAACTAAGTGGGACGGCGGATACTTCGAATTATTGTTTAAATACGATTGGGAGTTAAAGAAATCTCCTGCCGGTGCTACGCAGTGGGAACCAATTAACATCGCAGAAGAAGATAAGCCTGTAGATGTTGAAGATCCATCAATTCGCTACAACCCAATCATGACTGATGCGGATATGGCGATGATTAAGGATCCTATTTATCGTGAAATTTCGGAGCGCTTCCATAAAGATCAGGCTTACTTAAGTGAAGTCTTTGCTCGTGCGTGGTTTAAATTAACGCACCGCGATCTTGGACCAAAAGTTAGATACCTAGGACCAGATGTTCCTTCAGAAGATTTGATTTGGCAGGATCCAATTCCTGCAGGAAATGCCAAGTTCTCAGTTGCAGATGTAAAGGCTGCAGTTTCTGCGACCAACTTATCTGTCTCTGATTTGGTTTCAACTGCATGGGATAGCGCACGCACTTTCCGCGGTTCTGATTTACGTGGTGGAGCAAATGGTGCACGCATCAGATTAGAACCACAGAAAAACTGGGCAGGAAATGAACCAGATCGCTTAGCTCGAGTTCTAACACAACTTGAATCGATTGCAGAAAAAAGTGGCGCGAGCATTGCAGATGTCATTGTTCTGGCCGGAAATGTTGGAATTGAAAAAGCGGCAAAGGCTGCAGGTTTTGATATCACGGTTCCATTTGTTGCCGGTCGTGGAGATGCAACACAAGCACAAACAGATGTAGATTCTTTCGCACCGCTCGAGCCAATTCACGATGGATTTAGAAATTGGCTCAAAGAAGATTATTCAGTTCCGGCAGAAGAACTTCTGCTCGATCGCGCACAATTAATGGGACTTACCGCGCCAGAGATGACTGTATTGATGGGCGGATTGCGCGTAATTGGCACAAATCATGGACAGAGCAAGCACGGAGTCTTTACTGACACTGTTGGTGCACTTACTCCTGATTTCTTCTCAACAATCACTGATATGACTTACGTCTGGGAACCTGCAGGTAAGGGTGTTTACAACATCCGAAATCGCAATACTGGCGAAGTTAAATTCACTGCAACGCGAGTGGACTTAATCTTTGGATCGAACTCTATTTTGCGTGCTTACTCTGAGGTTTACGCACAAGATGAT
>JACCDH010067868.1_pt1 | contig 11852 bp, 10 predicted proteins | sample 7442481 | NCBI WGS metagenome assembly JACCDH01 (sample SAMN15323433, study PRJNA562643) | freshwater metagenome | isolation source: river surface water | place: USA:Blue River Watershed | collected 2017-08-15 | reverse complement strand
TTCAATAAATGCGTTAGCATGCCGGTTCCTGGTTTACGGGTTGGCTTATTGTCTGCTGCGAAACTATCGTCAATACATATTTCGTCAAATACAAATCCTTCTCCCGCTAAAGTGCGCAACATCAGGGATTGATAAGGCTCAAAACTTTCCATAGGATAGCTAGCGGTTCCCAATCCATCCTGGTTCGTAACCATTACTTTATGAAAACCAAATCCTGCAGCAATCTTACCTAGGTAGCTAATGGCCCCTGGAACAAAACTGGTTTTTTGTACAGAATCAATTTGATAATCGGACTTGGGTTCTTCTAAAATCACACCGTCTCTATCAATAAATAATATGGGTTTCATAAAGCGCTTGTTTTTTAATGCTTATTTTTTTCTTTTCACTGCTTGAACTTGGGCAGTGGTAACCTTAGAAGCCTTATTGCTCCAGCTTGTTCTAATATAACTTAACACATCTGCGATATCGGCATCTTTTAAATCCGGATTAGGTGTCATTACATTGCTATAGTACATTCCATCCAATGCTACTTTCTCACTATACCCGTTGCGGATGATGCGCACTAAACGTTCAATATTATTACCCACTACATTACTTGCTCCATCTAAAGGAGCATTCATGTTAGGCACTCCACCTCCATCTGCTTGATGACAAACCAGACATTTGGTTGCATATATTTTCTTTCCTTTAACTAAGTCCTGTGCCGTAGATAGAGTTGTAAACCCAATACCTAGTAACAACAATCCAAGTTGAATTCTTTTTTGCATATTATTTTAAATAACTGATTTTAAAAATAGCTCCTTTACTATCATCACTTACATAAAGAGATCCATCTGGCCCTTGCGCTAAACCACAAGGTCTTGCTTTTGCCTTACGTGGATTCATTATTTTTTCATCCCCAGACAAACCCGCAAATCCATTGGCGAAAATTTCCCAATCCCCATTGGGCTTGCCGTTTTTAAAAGGAACAAATGCTACAAAATAACCTTCTTGAGGTAAAGGTGCTCTATTCCATGAGCCATGAAACGCAATAAATGCACCATTACGATACTTTTCTGGAAATTGATTGCCTGTGTAAAATAACAAGGCATTCGGTGCCATATGTGCTGGGAAAAAGGCAACTGGATCTATGGCTTTTTCACCTGCTACTTTTTTGCCATCTCCTCCATACTCTGGAGAAAGTATTTTCTTCTTTTGATAAGGATCATAATAAACATAAGGCCAACCCGCATCATCTCCTTCCTTCATTTCATACATTGTTTCCGCAGGTAACTCAGCACTTTGTTCGCTGCTATAATATTCTGGATAAAAACTATTCAATTGGTCACGTCCATGTTGTGTTACAAATAAAGAGTTGGTTTGCTTATTCCAATCTAAACCCACTACATTTCTTAATCCGGTTGCGTATCTTATTCCATCACCATATACTTGATTTTCCTTAGTTCCCTTAAATTTCCAAATACCACCAGCAGAATCTAAAATAGGACATGGCATCATTCCTTTGGATCCTTTCATTCTGTCTTTTTCTTGACAAGCATTGGAGTAGGCACCAATATTTACGTACACATTGTTTTGCCCATCTAAGGTAATAGACTTAGATGCATGTTGGTTTTTAGCAAGTAATCCCTTTACTATTGTTTTGGGGCTTAAAGGATTTACCACTTCATCTTTTTCATTCAACTGATATAAAAACACCTCATTGTCTGAAGTTGCATATAAATTCTTTCCTTGAACAAAAATACCAGTACCCCCATATTTAGCCCAACCTTTTATATGATCCGCCACTCCGTCTTGGTTTTGATCTTCTAAACGAATAATGCTATTGCCTGCTTTATTCGGATACATTAATTTAGCAAACAATACCCCATTAGCTGTAATGGCAATATGTCTTGCACTCCCAATGGTATCTGCAAATAAAGTGGCTTTAAAGCCCGTCGGCAATTTCAAACCTGCATTGTCTTGCGCATTTCCCATTTGAGAAATGGCTACAAGTACAACAAGTAAACTGATTTTTATATTTTTCATTTTATGCTATTGTGTTATTGATAATTTAAGCAGGAAAAGTGTTTTCAATCCATGCTGCCATGGCGTCTACCAGTTCGGTGTTTTCTTGTTCATTTCCCACGGTAATACGAATACTATCCTCGCAATTGGGCAAGCTAGATCTATCTCTTACAATGATTCCTTTAGAACATAAATATTTGTATAAATCAGACGCATGCGGAATTTTAACCAATAAAAAATTGGTATCGGAGGGATATACATTTTGCACATGTGGCATAGAGGCAATGACTTCGGCCAATGCAATACGCATTTCCACCAAATGCTGAATCATATCATTCACTTGACCCACTTCTTCAAGTGCTTTGAGCACCAATTCCTGTGCGACCAAGCTGATATTATAAGGTGCTTTCACTTTATTCAAGTAACCCACTATGGCTTCATTTGCAAAACACATGCCCACACGTAAACCCGCCAATCCCCATGCTTTACTCAAGGTTTGCAATACCACTAAATTGGGATAGTCCTCTAATGATTGGACGAAGGATTTTTGTTTGGAAAAATTTATATAGGCTTCATCTACCACCACCAATCCATTAAAATGGTTGAGGATGGTTTCAATATCAATCCTATCCAAAGAGTTACCGGTTGGATTATTAGGTGAACAGATCCAAATGATTTTGGTGTTTTCATTCACCAGCTGTTCTATATGCGCTACATTTAATTGGAAGTCGGGAAGCAATGGAGCAGACTGAATGCCAATATTATTAATATTTGCATTTACTTCATACATCGGATAAGTGGGCGGACAAATAATAATATTGTCTTTTCCAGGTTCACAAAAAGCACGAAACAATAAATCAATAATTTCATCGCTTCCATTTCCTAAAAATATTTGAGCTGCTGGAATTTTTTTGATGAACGCCAACTTCTCTTTAACCTCACTTTGATAAGGATCAGGATAACGATTGTACCACTTTGTAAGAGGCGATCCCAGACTATTTTCATTGGCATCTAATAAAATTCTTGCCTCCCCGCTAAATTCATCTTTAGCAGAAGAATAAGGCTTTAATTTTTCAATATTAGGTCTTACGACTTTTTTGATATCAAATGACATATCCTACATTTTTGATTTTATATCTTCTAATCTTACTAAAACAGCATTCGCATGTGCGTCCAAAGTTTCCGCATTGGCCATTTCAATTACGGACTGTCCAATATTGACCAACCCACGTTCGGTTAAATGTTGAAACGTGATTTTTTTAACAAAACTATCAACACTCACTCCACTATAGGCATTCGCATACCCATTGGTAGGTAAGGTATGATTCGTGCCACTGGCATAATCACCAACCGATTCAGGAGAATAATTGCCTATAAATACAGATCCTGCATTGGTTACTTTTTCGGCTACTATTTCTGCGTTTTCTATAGCTAAAATTAAATGTTCTGGGGCATATTGATTAATCAATGCCAGAGCATCATTGGCCTCTTTTAAAATGATGGCTTTGGAGTTGGCTAAAGCCTTGGCAGCTAATTCTTTTCTGGACAATTGTGCCAATTGCAGTTCCAAAGCTACTTGTACCTCCGCCACAATTTGCTCATTACTGGCTACCAGTAATACTTGACTATCTATACCATGCTCTGCTTGTGACAATAAGTCTGCTGCTACAAAGGCAGGAATACAGGCATCGTCTGCCCAAACGCAAACCTCACTTGGACCCGCAGGCATGTCAATAGCTACGCCACTTTGTTGTACTAATTGTTTAGCAGCTGTTACATATTGATTCCCTGGACCAAAAATTTTATTCACTTTAGGAACAGTCGCTGTTCCATACGCCATGGCCGCAATGGCTTGAACACCGCCAATGGTGTATATATGTGTCACTCCTACCAAGGTTGCTGCATAAATAATGGCGGGATGTATAGCCCCTTCGTTATTATTGGGAGGGGTACATAAAATAATATTTTTACAGCCTGCAATTTTTGCTGGAATACCCAACATCAATACCGTTGAAAACAAGGGTGCCGTTCCTCCTGGTATATATATGCCAACCGTATCAATACCTACTGACTTTCTCCAACACCAAACCCCAGGCATGGTTTCAATGCGTTCCATTTTTTGCAATTGTGCTTGGTGGAACTTTTCAATATTTCCCTTTGCCAATTGTATAGCTGCTTTCAATCCACTGCTTAATTCAGCCTCTGCTGCTGCTTTTAATTGCTCAGATAAAGCGATAGATCTTAATTGAACTTTATCAAAGTCTTGTGTAAATTGTAATAAAGCAGCATCTCCATTTACACGCACCTCATTAATGATCGACTCCACTTTTGGCAACAACTCACGCGCGTCGAAACTGGGTCTCTCCAACAAGGAAGCCCAATCTTTCTGTTCCGGCTGATTATATACTTGAATCATTATAATATCATTTTTTCAATTGGAACAACTAAAATACCTTCTGCACCCGCATTTTTCAATTGCTCAATTATTTCCCAGAAATCACTTTCGGCAATGACACTGTGCACGCTGCTCCAACCTGGAGAAGCCAAAGGCAACACGGTTGGACTTTTCATACCCGGCAAGAGGGCAATAATTTTTTCCAATTGATCATTGGGTGCATTCAATAAAACATATTTATTTTTCTTCGCCTTTTTTACGGATTCGATACGGAACAATAAACGCTCCAAAATTTGCTGAGCCTCGGCCGAAAAGTTTTTATGCTTAATTAATACTGCTTGAGATTTTAAAATGGTTTCTGCCTCTTTTAATCCATTCATGAATAAGGTAGACCCACTGCTAACCAAGTCACATACCACATCGGCTAAACCAATACCAGGAGCGATTTCTACACTTCCGCTAATTTCATGTACTTCAGCATTAATTTTGTGCTCATCTAAATAGCGTTGAACCAATACTGGGTAACTGGTCGCAATTTTCTTTCCAGCCAAAAAGGACGGACCTGTAAACTCCTCTCCTTTTCGCACTGCAAAACTTAATCTACACTTGCCAAACCCCAATTCATAGGCCACTTCTACTTTTTTGACCTTTTCATAAACTACGTTTTCTCCAACAAATCCAATATCGGCAACTCCATCTTCTACATACTGTGGAATATCGTCGTCTCTTAAAAAGAAAAGTTCAATAGGGAAATTAGTCGCTTCTGCTTTTAATTTATTTACGCCATTTTCTATATCAATGCCACATTCTTTTAAGAGTCTCATAGAATCCTCATTGAGTCTTCCAGATTTTTGAATGGCTAATTTTAATTTCATGTTATATATATTAGTTCTAGTTATAAATTAAAAGGGCTTACTGCGAAGTAAGCCCTTTGGTTAAATATAGTTACATACCTACACACCCATAGCTTACCCTTTGGATAGCAAATGATGATGGTGGATAAGGTTGTTTAAATTCATGAATCAAATTTACGACCCTTTTATAAATTACCCAACAAAAAAGGAATAATTTGACTATTTTGTACCAAGAAAGGCCATTTTGTTCCACAAACAATTGTTATTTATGCGTTTGCTCTTCCTACTTATCACAATCTGCCTTTTGCCAATGGGATTGTTTGCACAAAAAAAAGCGGCCAATGCTGCGCATCTTTCTTCCTTAAAATTAGTTTGGTCGGATGAATTTAATACCGGAAATACACCTGACACAAGTAAATGGAATTACAATATTGGAAATGGAGAATGGGGATGGGGTAACAATGAACAACAATATTATACAAAGGACGCTAGCAATGTAAGAATAGAAAACGGCAAACTCATTATTGAAGCAAGAAAAGAAGACAAAGAAAAATTCAAATATACCTCTGCTAGAATGCTAACCCAGGGTAAAGCTAGTTGGACTTATGGACGATTTGAAATTCGCGCTAAACTTCCCAAAGGAATGGGCACTTGGCCTGCCATTTGGATGTTGGGGGACAATATCAAAACAGTAGGTTGGCCTGCTTGTGGAGAAATTGATATTATGGAAGAGGTTTGGAAAGAACCTAATGTAATTAATTGGTCTACCCATTCAAAAATGCTCAACTGGCCCAAGGGCACCCAAAAAACTTACAAAGCAAAAATAAATACAGCTACGGATCAATTTCATGTGTATCGTTTAGACTGGTCTGAAAAAAGCATTCAGTTTTATGTAGACAACCGTTTATATTACACTGTACTGAATGATGGACGCGGAAAAGACTACTACCCTTTCGTAGATCCACAATTTTTACTTGTAAACTTGGCTATTGGAGGAAATATGCCGGGCCAAACAATTGACGATACCATTTTTCCCGTAAGAATGGAACTGGATTACGTGCGCGTGTATCAATAATTGAATCCTTCTTAATGATTAACTTATCCGAATTGAAAAATGAAATACCTACCTAAAATTTTGGGGATTCTTGTTTGCATTTTGTCTTTACAAAACATATTGATCGCCCAATCCGCCAATTTACTCGTTGGCACATACACCCAAAAGGGAAGTAAAGGAATTTATGTTTTTCATTTTGATACGGCAACCGGAAAAGCAGTGGAACTTAGTCATACAGACAGTAGCAACAACCCTTCCTTTTTAACCATCAGCAAGGACAAGCAATTTGTGTATGCAGTGAACGAAAGAAGTAGCGGAAGCGTAAGTGCCTATTCGTTCAAGAACAATCAGCTTTCTTTGCTACAAGAAAAATCTACTAAGGGCGCAGATCCATGCTATATCACCCTTAGCCCGGATCAACATAATCTATTTGTAGCAAACTATAGTGGTGGAAGCATTACGCAATTTCATCGATTTGCAGACGGACTCATTTCCAATGCACAACAGTTTATTCAACATAAAGGCCAAAGCATCCATACGCAAAGACAAGAAAAAGCTCATGTGCATGGTACTTTTTTTAGCCCTAAAGGAGACTATTTATTCACTCCCGACTTAGGTATGGATCAAATAAATATTTACCCCTACCAACCCAATAATAGTTTGCCATTAGATGTTACAAAAGTCAAAGCCATTCAGTCCAAGCCAGGAGCAGGTCCAAGACATATGGCCTTTTCAAAAAAAGGAACTATCCTCTATGTGATGGAGGAATTGACAGGAAGTATTAGTGTATACAGTTTTACAAAAGGACAAGCTCATTTATTGCAAACGGTTTACACGCATCCTAACAATTTTGAGGGCAGCCCGGGCAGCGCAGACATTCATGTCTCCCCAGATGGATTGTTTTTATATGCCAGTAATAGAGGAACAGAAAATAATATTGCAAAATTTGCAATTGCTAAAGAGGGACAATTAAAGGAAGCCTCTTTGGAATTGTTTTCAACACAAGGCATTAAGCCTAGAAATTTTACCATGAGTAGTGATGGTAAATGGCTTTTAGTAGCGAATCAAGACACAGACAATATCGTCATCTTTAAAAGAAATAAAATCACGGGCGCCCTAATAGCAACTGGAAATCAAATTAAAGTATCCATGCCCGTTTGTTTGGTATTATTTTAGGCGATCCTTTATAATATGTCTTATTATTTTTGTTCAAACCAAACCGGGTCCGCTGAAGGACCTTCTGGACACATATAATTAATAAAGAGTTCTGCTCCCACTTCAATGTCTTGCAAAGTTGTTATGGAAATGGTTTGATTTTCAAAATCCATTTCATAAGCACAATTGGGCTGATTGGAATGATTGTATATGGAAATATAGCCTAATGCAACAGCGGCCATTTTACTATCCGCGCCCCATTCAAAAATATAATCATACAATAAGGTCTGTTCTAATTTTTCGCGCTCCGTTGCATTCACTACAATCACCGGTGCTATTTCAATAGTTGTATGCGCGGCAATGGGTTCCGTTGTAAATACACCCCTACCCCTGTTAGTTGAGGAAGCAATGGTTAAGAATGGAAGAATCATGGCCTAAATATAGGGCATCCGTGGGATTTTTATTAACTTGCACTCCATGTCAGATGAATTAAAAATAGAGGAAGTTAATTTATCGGAAGTGTACTTAGAAATATTGGGCCAAAATGACGAAGCCCTTCTAAGAACATTTTTGGATGAGCAAAATATCAGCGATGTAGTGGAACTGGTGAATGAATTCCCAGAACAAGAAGCTAGCATCATTGATCATATGACTGTGCACCGAGCTGTGAGCGTTTTTAAGATTCTGGACATTAATCAACAAAAAGACATCATTAAAGAATTACCTGCGCGTAAAACAGCAAAAATTCTGAATGAATTGCCTCCGGATGACCGTACCGACTTTTTGGAAGAATTGCCGAAAGCCGCAATTCGAGATTTAATTAAATTATTAGATCCCGAGGAACGCAAAATTACTTTGTCCCTTTTAGGCTACCCAGAAGACAGTGTGGGTCGTTTGATGACGCCCGACTATGTTTATGTATACCCTCATTATACTGTTGCGCATGTTTTAGAAACCATCCGTCGTTACGGAAAAAATTCTGAGACCATTGACGTGATCTATATTATTGATGAATTAGGGGGATTGGTGGATGATATTCGAATTAGAGATTTGTTATTGGCACAGCCCAATGATTTAATCAAAGATATTATTGACGGAAGATATGTGGCCTTGAATGTATACGACGATCAGGAGCATGCAAGCCAGGTATTTAAAATGAATAACCGCACCGCCATTCCAGTTGTCGATGATAACAATGTATTGTTGGGTATTGTAACCATTGACGATATCTTATGGGTAACCAATGAAGAGTTCTCTGAGGATATGCAAAAAATGGGAGGTACCGAGGCATTGAATGAGCCTTATTTGGACATCTCTATTTTCAAACTATTTAAAAAGCGTATCACTTGGTTGGTGGTATTGTTTTTTGGTGAAATGTTGACTGCAACCGCAATGGGTTATTTCGAAGGAGAACTTGCCAAAGTATTAATACTAGCTACTTTTATCCCATTAATTTTATCTAGCGGAGGTAATACCGGCTCTCAGGCCTCTACCCTAATTATTCAAGCCATGTCAGTGGGTGAAATTACCATTGATGATTGGTGGAGAATATTAAGAAGAGAAATTACGAGTGGTTTATTACTAGGTTTCGTATTAGGTATTATCGGATTTTTTAGAGTGGCTGCTTGGCATATGATTTCTCCAGGTTTTTACGGAGAACATTGGATGCTCATTGCCATCACCATTGGATTTACTTTGGTAGGAGTTGTTATTTGGGGAACGATTACGGGATCCATGTTACCAATGCTCTTAAAACGTTTAGGTGCTGACCCTGCCGTTTCTTCAGCTCCTTTTGTTGCTACATTAGTAGACGTTACCGCCATCTTAATTTATTTTGGATTGGCTTTCTATTTCTTGCAAGGCACATTATTGTAAGGACCTTGTTTTCATCCTTTATAATTGGGATTGTATCAACACTTTTACATGATTATTCCATTCTTCTTGAGTAATACTTAAGACAATAGAATCTCTTCTTGTACCGTCGGGCCTAGGCAAGTGACTGCGTAAAATTCCCTCCACGGTACAGCCTATTTTTTGCATAGCTGCAATACTTCTTTTATTATCATTATCTGCCCTAAATTCTACTCTTTTAAAATTCATTTTTTCAAAAGCAAATTGTAATAATAAAAATTTACAGTGTGCATTCAATCCAGTGCCCCATACCTTTTTCCCGTACCAGGTATACCCCAATTGTGTTGTTTCAGAAGCCAATTGGATATCATAAAAACGAGTGCTCCCCACATAGGTTTGAGCGGCTTTGTCAAACACAATAAAGGGATAGGCCGATTTATCCATCCTAGACTGCAATGCGGTTTGAATATATCCTTTAAGATCCTCCTCTTTTTGAATGGCTACCAAAGAAAATTGCCAAATTTCAGGTTCATTTATTACATATTCCGACAAGAACAGTAGATCCTGATCGGTGATGGGCCTTATGATTACTCGATCATCTTCTAAAACATAGTCTTTGCTGAAATCAAAATTGTCCTGAGTTGACATACTTTTAGCGTATTAATGTTTATTTTTGCTTAAATTAACTATTATACTTTAAAAGTCAAAATATGTGCGGAATTGTAGGATATATAGGTCATAGAGAGGCATACCCAATTGTATTAAAAGGATTAAAGCGTTTAGAATATCGTGGTTATGATAGCACGGGCGTTGCCATTATTCAAGACGGCAACTTACAAGTACACAAGAAAAAAGGAAAAGTAGCGGAACTAGAAGAAGCGGTTACTGGTGTAAACATGCATTCCCATATTTGTATCGGACATACCCGTTGGGCTACCCATGGTGAACCCTCTGACAGAAATGCACACCCTCACTTATCTAACAATGGCCGTTTAGCGATGTTGCATAATGGAATCATTGAGAACTACGCACAAATCAAACAAGAATTAACGAGCAAGGGATACACTTTTAAAAGCGATACCGATACCGAGGTTTTATTAAACTTCATTCAAGATATTCAGGATAACAATAAAAGTAGTTTAGAAGAAGCATTGCGTATTGCTTTAAAAAGAATTGTAGGTGCTTACTGTATTTTATTAATTGATCAAGTTGATCCAGAAACCATCATAGCTGCCAGAAAAGGAAGTCCTTTGGTGATTGGTATTGGAAAGGGCGAACACTTTTTAGCAAGTGATGCGTCTCCTATTATTGAATACACAAAGGAAGTAGTTTATGTGAACGATTATGAGATTGCCATTGTAAAAGCAGATGAACTGATCTTAAAGAATTTGGGTAACGAAAAGCAAACGCCATTTATTCAAAAACTAGACATGGAATTGGCTGCCATTGAAAAAGGGGGTTATGACCATTTCATGTTAAAAGAAATATTTGAACAACCCGCTACCATTTTTGACTGTTTAAGAGGTCGTTTATTGCATGAGCAACAACAAATTGTGATGGCTGGGGTAGACAATCATATTGAGGCCTTAACAAAAGCTTCTAGAATTATGATTGTGGCATGTGGAACCAGCTGGCACGCAGGCCTTGTGGCAGAATATATGATTGAGGAATTATGTCGTATTCCAGTGGAAGTAGAATATGCTTCTGAATTTAGATACCGTAATCCAGTCATTCATCCAGGGGATGTAATTATTGCCATTTCACAAAGTGGGGAAACTGCAGATACTTTAGTGGCATTAGAAAGTGCGAAAGAAAAAGGAGCCTTTATATTTGGGGTAGTGAATGCGGTGGGAAGTAGTATTGCTCGTTTATCACATGCTGGTGCTTATACCCATGCAGGACCAGAAATTGGCGTAGCAAGTACCAAGGCCTTTACAGGACAATTAGCCGTGTTAACGATGATGGCCTTGAAGATGGCGAAAGCTAAAGGAAGTATTTCAGATGAACGATATGTACACTTGGTAAATGAGTTAGCTTCTGTTCCTGAAAAAGTAAAAGAAATTTTAGCAGATACTTCCAAAATTGAAAGCATCGCAAAACAATACAAGGACGCATCCGACTTTTTATATTTAGGACGAGGATACAATTTCCCAATTGCCTTAGAAGGTGCTTTAAAATTAAAAGAGATCACTTATATCCATGCCGAGGGTTATCCTGCAGCCGAAATGAAGCATGGTCCAATTGCCTTGGTGGATGAGCACTTACCAGTTGTATTTGTAGCTACCAAGGACATGTATTATGAGAAAGTGGTTTCCAATGTACAAGAAATTAAAGCTAGAAAAGGACAGGTCATTGCAGTAGCCACCCATGGCGACCAAGTACTTGCCACTATGTCTGATAACATTATGTTTGTTCCCGATATTGACGAAGTAATTGCCCCTTTGTTGAGCGTAATTCCTTTACAATTACTTAGTTATTACGTTGGTATTTACAAAGGCATTGACGTTGACAAGCCAAGAAACTTAGCGAAGTCCGTTAC
>JACCDH010853607.1_pt1 | contig 11853 bp, 12 predicted proteins | sample 7442481 | NCBI WGS metagenome assembly JACCDH01 (sample SAMN15323433, study PRJNA562643) | freshwater metagenome | isolation source: river surface water | place: USA:Blue River Watershed | collected 2017-08-15 | reverse complement strand
TCGCGGGAGGTGCCGTGCACCTCGTAACCCTTGGCGAGAAGTAGGCGGGCAAGATAGGCGCCGTCTTGGCCCGAAATACCGAAAATCAATGCTTTCATTGTTGTCCCGATCCTGCCGTCTCCGCGCCTGAACGCGGAAGTAATGACGGGCGCTTTCGCGCGACGATGAAAAAACCAGTGCAATCTTCCGCACTGCCGTCGTCGCGCGCGGCGATCAGGCGGCCGACGAGGCGGAATATCGGGCGGAGATAGCGTCGCCGCACCGCCCTGGCCCATAGCAGATCAAAGACAACGGCGGCGGGGCCACCCATCGCTTCGATCCGCATATCGGCGAAATACGGGGCAAACAACGCTACCAGATAGCCACCGGTAAAGCGCCGTCGATCCGCGCCGGGATCGCCATGCAATCGGTTGAGGAAGGGCACGCTGACATAGGCGACCCCCTCGGGACCGAGTACGCGGGCGATGTCGGCCACCGCCATCTCGACATTCTCAACGTATTCCAGTACCTCAGTGCAGACGACCGCATCGAAGGTACCATCTGGAAAGGGCAGTTGCGGCAGGCCGCCGGTGATTTCGGCGCCGGCGGCGATATCCGGGTTGACCGTGACCCACTGCTCCACGCTTTCAACGGGCGGTATGAAGGCGCCGCGCCGACGCACCGTGCGGCCGCCAACATCGAGCACCTTGCCGGACAACTGCGGCCGCACAGCGGCCAGGCAACGGTCGAGCAAGGCCCGGCGGCAAGAGATGAATTCGGTCCGTCTAGAGCTCATCGATAAATATAAATTTGCGGCCAGCGTGAGTGCGCAGCAGCGCTTCCAACCACTCCAACCCAAACAACACGGGTTCGCGATCATGAAAGGCCGCGACCTCTTCGTTGCCGACGATACGCAAGCCAGTCTCAGCGCTCTGCTGGGTCTGGCAGTTGACCAGAGTGAAGCCAAGGTCGCGGGCGGCGACCAAGGTGATGTCGGAGAATACGTTGCCGGGAGGAACCAGTGTCGTGACTGGAGTCTCAAACGCGTCCTCCAGGATACGTTTGGCGCAGCTCAAGTGGTTCCGGTGGGTCTCGGCCGGCAACCAGTCCCAAAACTCGCGATGCGAACTACGATTGGAGGAAAACGCGCGTGGTAGAAAAGCCTTATCCTCCAGGACGCAATGCGTGAGACCGTGACAGGCGATGCGGACGAGGCCTGTTTCTGCGCCGCGCTTCAGAGCACGAAAGGCTTGCGGCCATTTTTCAGGATAGGGCACAAGTGAACCATCACCCTCGACCCAAGCGGCTGTCACCGCGACGGTGAGCTTGGCGCCGTGCGCATTAAGCAAATGAAAAATCGCATCCCAGTCGTCGGCCTGCAACTCGGCATACGGCCCCCAGGCGCGGAAATACGGCAGCTGCTTTAGGAACAGGAAATTGCCCAAGCCGCGCCAGCGCTTGGAATAGATCTCGTAGCGCTTAGAGCTCGCGCCGACGTCATCCATGCGCAGCGCGATGCGAGATTCCGTGAACGACATTCAACCGGCCTTTACTCGTGCGATGGTGAACCCGACATCCTCTTCGGGATCGATGCGTCCGTGCACCACCTCCAGGCGTGATTGCAGGTAGCGCAGGCAGGCCTTGCGTTGCTCGAGGGCTCTGGGTGTATCAAACCCTTTACCGTCAGATTCGAAGTAGTCGAATACCAGCAGACCACCGGGAGATATCCGCGACAGCAGGTACTCGGACGTGCGCAGCGGTTCATCGAGATGTTCAAAAACGTTGACTACGATTGCTATGTCGTACATCACGCCCTGGGGTAACGGATCGTCGAACTTCTCCGGTTCAATCGTATGAAGGGTCACACCTTGATCGTTGCGGTAGAGATACTTGGCGTAATGAAACGGAAAGTTCGCCAGGTCGGCCAACGTCCAGGAACAATTACGATAGCTGAAAAAGTTGCGGTAGCAGTTGTAAAACGGGGCTAAGGAGCACCCATACTCGAGCACGCGTGCGCCATGAGGGATATGCGGCCACAAGACGCGGCCTATGATGGGGCGTATGGTCGCGCTGCGGATGAGCGAGAACGTCGTGTAGATGGCGCCCGGGTTCTGCCAGTTGCGGACATGGGTCTCTGGAGTGCTCCATTCCATTTCGGACGTGTGCTGCTGGCGTTTGCGGTAGTCGTGCAGCAGCAAGAAGAAGTCCATGAAGCTCAGCGGCCGCCCGCCGAGCACGGAATTCCAGTAGCCCAAGAATTCGTCGAACCATTGCCGGCGAATGCCGGAGACCATGAAAAATTCATTGAGCCGCAGTCGCTGAGTGATGGCGTTGAAATAGTAACTCGCGGTGGATGTAAGCTTGCCCGGATTGCGACGGGTAGGCGAGAAGATGCATCCATCGAGCAACTTGTGTGATTGGTCAATGTCCACCCGAACGTCGTCGAAATAGTTGCCGCCGGAAAGGTGGACGGCGGCAGGAAAGTTTTCTTGATTACTCATGCTAAAGCGAAGCCCTATGGTTCTATGGTTGCAGGCGAAGGGGATTAAGCGGCTATTTCATCAGTACCAGGAACTGGTTGCGGTCCACACCGCACAGCAGGCTGTACAAAATTATGTGTAGCAGCGGGTTAGCGCGGTTTGACCGCTTCCGGACAAAGCGATGGAAATCCCGAGCCGGCGGAGTCTCCTGCCAAGAGAACGGCGCGCACCCTGCGACACGTCGATGTAGTGCGACAGATATTCAAGGTACATTCCTGTCTGCTTCTCCTCGTTGCGCCGGAAAGACTCAATGCGTTGCTCCCAACCAGGCAATGCTAGATCGTCGCGATAGTAGGTCCAATAGTATTGGAAGACCTTGTTCATCGAGCTCGCGGACCATATCTGTGCCCGGCATCTTCGCGGCTGTGTTCTCCATCATGCCTCGCGATGAACGGTACCAGGTGCGTCACAGCGCATGGCCGACACGCTGATTCGGCTGCTCATGCGCAGAAACCCCAGCAGGTGGCCACTCAGTTTGAAGATCGCAATTGGCGTTTTCAGCATCCACGCCTTGCCTGGGTGATCTAGTACGTAATGTTCGAGCCCTGACTTCAGGTCGCGATGGAAGCCCTGGTAGGTGACGTCCAAAACCTCGAACCCCGCTGTGGCGAGCATACGACTCAGGGTGTCCGGAGTGAAATGTGTCAAGTGCCGCGGCACATCAAGGGAATACCCGTACTCCTTGAACAGTCTCGCCTCGAGGCCGGCGTCGTTCGGCACGCTGAGTAATAGCCGACCTCCAGGCTTGAGCCAACGGTTGATCTTCTTGAGCGCGGCAAGGGGATCCGACAGGTGCTCCAGGACCATGCTCATGATGATCACGTCAAAGGACGCCTCCGGCAGGGTGCAGTCCTCTATCGAGGAGGTGATGCACGGCAAGCCTTTTTCTCGCGCACGACTGGCGGCGAGATCAGAGAACTCCACACCCTGCACGTCCCAGCCGAGCGTGCGCAGGTAGCGCAAACGCTCGCCATGGGCACAACCTATCTCAAGAACCCGGCGCCCGGCTTGCGCGGAGGGCAACGGCGGCAAGAGGTTGGATTTGAAGATGCGGACCAATGGCCACGTCACCAGCTTCCAGAACACGGAGGCATGATACCGGTCGGTGAAGTAGCCGAAATGTTGACGCTGCGTCTGCTGCCTGAGACGCGCCCGCAGCCCCTCCTGCACGGCGGGAGGCGGCGGCGCGCCATGGTAGGGGCCGTAATCGTCAGGGTAGTAATTGCCCAAGGTGGTAGCGGAAGGGCGCGGGTTCGTGAACGCTAGTCCACAGTCGTCGCAATGCACGACATTCCAAAAGCCTGGCGTGTAGAACAGTCGATCGACCGAGGTGAACGCCTTGGTCGATTTTTTGGAGCCGCAGGCGGGACAGTTGGTGAAATCAAGCCCGGAAAGCCGTTCGTCCCCGATCGCACGTTCGATCTCGCCGTCGATGATGGATGCGCAGGCGCCGAGCCATTTCCCCTTGTCGTCGGCGTGGGAGATGGAGCCGGTCTTGTATTTTCCCGAGCGGGGATTCGAGCCGCGCCCGAAATGGGCGCAGATCAGCTGTTCGCAGGAGTCGTCCGTATAGTATTCATCGCAGATGGTGGTCGCCAATGGGCCTTGACGATAGGTTCGGGTGTTTTGCCCGAACAGGCAGAACCCCCTGAAGCCCTGTTTTTCGACCGACTCGCGCATCCGCCAACCAGTATCCTCGCCGGCCGCGATGTTGCGGGGGCGAAAATCGATTTCGCCGATGCGCAAGGCTTCAGCATCGAATAGGCAAAGGAACATCAACGGAAAGGACCTGTCTCGCTTTGAATCTCCCGGCGTATTGTGAGCAACCGGGGTGCCGGCGATCTTGACCTCGCCGTCGAGCTTGTCGATTAGGAAGGCATCCCACCCGAACATCAGCGGTAGGCAATCGGCATCCAGGATCGCTCCATAGCGGGTGTCGATATGACCGGCCAGGACGTTCAGCGCCTCGCCGTGACCGGAAGAGCCAAATTTGGTCTGGGTTCGCGCCAACAAGGTGACATTGCGGTAGCGCGAAGTTCCGTTCCGCAACTTTAAGAAATCTCCATGCGTGGAACCATTGTCGCAGATGACCATCTTCCACTTGCTGACGGTTAGGCGCTCTATCGCGCGCAATGATTCGAGAACGAATTCCGCGCTGTTGAAATTGACGACAACGATGGTCAGCGTCGCTTCGTCGTCATGGCTGCCGCCTTCAGCTTTTTCTGTCATTTCAGATGCCATTATTTGGTTCCGAAATATTGTCCTTGTGCTTTTTCTGGAACATTTCTGCTGCCAGGTCCGCGATCCTGCCGGCACTCAATCCGTCCTTCGGACCGAACATCTCTCCAATGCGGAACTCGGTGACGGCAGGAGGACGAGGGTGTCCTTTCCGTAGATCGTCGACGAAGGACTCAAGCGTCTGAGTCTTCGCGGATAGATCAAGAGGAAAGCATTTGTCAAGATCCTTGCAGAATAACTCTGACAGTCGCGAAGGGTATACGGACACGGCTGGTGTGCCGAAATAGGCTGCTTCAAGCTGTGCGGTCGAGGCAATGCAGACAACCAGTGCGGATATCTTTATCAATTCGTAATTAGTGGCTGGATAATAGGACTCGTCGTACAGTACGCAATCCGCCATAGCGGTCATCCGCGGCGACAGTTTGCGCTTGGCACGGGACTTGATCACCAGTACGGCACCTCTTGCATCGGCATATGCCCGCAGTTCGCGGACAAGGCCGACCTCGGTAACCATCATGCGTGATATGCGCTCGTATAACCCATCCAGACCAGCCCCCCAGGAGTCGTCGCTGAACACAAAGCGATACCACATCCTGTCAAGGAAAGCAGGAACCCAGGTGAGGCGTGGCTCGTCATTGGCAAAATAGGTAATGATTTCAGAGCCTCGTGGGAGCGCATATTTTGCTGCGATCTGCGCATCGGAGTAATCCACGGCATCCATGACCGGGCAGCCGACATAGCGAGTATTTGGCGTGGCCTTCGCCATGAAGTGCGTGGGCCAAATAGGAGCATAGCAGGCAAAGATATCGGCTTCGGCGACGCCGGCTTTCTCACGGAAACAATCGTGCCCGTGCTGAACCTGTATCCATACCGCGTGCTCGCGCAACGGTGGCGAAATTTTGTAGTGATTGGGGCCATGCAGTGCAACTACCACGTCGACGCCCTCCTCGCGCATGACCTCCTCGATCTGCATCTGTCTCACCCGCGAACGCAAGGTTGGGGCGCCGTTCTTAAACTGGGGGCAGGACGAAAGCAGCGGAAACTGGTCAGCCTTGATGCCGACATGTCGTTGCGCGCTGTGGCCGTAGTCATGCAGACAAATGATCGCAACGCCCCTGCCCAAGAATTCGTCAATGACGGGCGCCAAGTACTTATAGTACAGCTGGCGGTCGATCAGGAATAGGGCTTTTTTCAAGCTTCTGCGTGTATTTGATTGCGCGGACAACGACTCTTATTTCTTTGCTTCGGCGAAGTACTGGTTCCCGGTATTCAGCATGCAGATCTTGCACACGTTGCATGGCTTGTCTTTCAAAAACCCTTCACGAACCCGGGTCATCTCGGCGCCGGTCCAGATGCTGCTGATGGATTCTTCCTTGATATTTCCAATCGGCAATTTATTACCGACCAGATTGCAGCACGGCGAAACCTGGCCGCTCGCGTACACGGTCATCTGCCCCCAAGGCTCTCCGCAACGCATCGGTCCGGTATCCTCGTTGACTCGCATCCACTGGATAGGCACGCCCGTCTTGATCTGGTCATAGGCGTCGATCGAGACCTCCTGCTGAATCTCGATGCTGTCGACAATACTCTCCCACTTGTGAATGAAGTCTTCGAGTTCGTGTCGATTCTTATCCATCAGCACGAAGGAGACGCGCACGATGGGCAAGGTGCGGCCGGCTTCGTCGCGTTTACGGACGAAGTTTCGGATGTTGTTCTCGATCTCCTCGAGGCGACCATCCTCGCTACGACCCCGGGCAACGGGGCGAACGACGTCGTAGGTGTCCGGGGTCGCTGCGTCCAGCGACACGAACAAGCGCGTCACAGAAGAGCTCAGTACCATGTCAGCGTACTTGTCGGTCAGCAGCGTACCGTTTGTGACAAGGAAGACGTCCATAATGTCAGCATCTGCCGCCATATTGAACACCGATTGGATATTCTTGTACAGCAAGGGCTCCGAAACACTAAGTATTAGGGCCGGCAGGTGCTGCTCCCTGAACTCGTCGAACATCTTCTTGAGGATGGCTTCGTCAAGGCTGACTTTTTTAGCGTCGTTGCGAAAACCCTGATCGCACATGATGCAGTCGAGGTTACAACGGTTCACTAATTCCATCACCACGGTAAGCGGGAAATCAGGCAGGAAAGGGTAGCCCTTGGCCACGTTAGTGACATAGCGCTGGTAATCTTCCCGATAACGCACGTAGCGCTCGCCGTACTTGGCCGTCAAGGACTCGCGAAGGATGGCCTCGATGTCCTTCTTGCCCTTATAGATGATGTTGTCTGGTGCGGACGCTTTTAGCGCAATGCTCATATTGTTTGCCTTCAGATTGCGTAGAGCGCTTGATGTTTCATAAAAAGCTTGGTCATTCAGCGCGAGGTGACCTTCACCAGCACCTGACGCCAGGTGAACGCGACGAACTCGAAGGTCAATGCCGGGTTTTCGTCCATGAATTCATGGAACGCTTTACACTCGTGCTCCTGCCAGCACCAGTAGTTAAAGTATTCGTCGAATTGGATATAGGTATCCTTCATGCGGTGCTTCAGCGCATTCAGTACGGTTTTCGTCGATGAATACAGATCGCAGTCGACGTGGATGAATGCAACGTTTTCGCCGGTGTTCGCCTCCAAGAAGCCCGGCAACGTGTCGTCGAAGAAGCCCTTCACAAGACCGACATTGTCACGCACCGGCGGCAACACGCCCTTGTAATCGAATTTGTCGTGCGAGTCCAGCCAGCCAACGTAAGGCTCGGGGAAGCTCTCGAAGCTGTCAAAGCCGAAAATCTTGCGGCCAGGCAGAAGTTCAGCCAAGTAGTTGATCGACTTTCCCCGTGCCACGCCGAATTCAAGAATGTCCCCGACAGCTAGGCGCGGCGCCACGTAGTCGAACATGGACTTCCAGTTTCGCATACAGCTGGCTCGCGGCAGGTTGTCCTTGATGTACTTCCAAGTCTCGTCGAAGAGGCGTTCCTCCATGTTACGTTCGAATACCCGTTCCGGATGACCACTAAAGGCTAGGCGGACTTTTTCGATCTTTTCGATGATGGGTTGTGCGTACTTACCGAGCATGTTTGAAACTCTCCTTTTAATTAATTGGCGACGACACCGAGCCAACCCAATAACTTATTCTGGATTTTTCTAGGCGTCTTCGGAATGACGACCGTCCTGCGCATGCCTTTGACGGCGCGCGAGCCCGCATGGATGCCGGAAGGATCGAAGAAGATGGCGTCACCCTTCCTTCCCGTGCCCCAAAAAACGCGGTCGGACGGCAGCGTGCGGTAATCGAGTAGGTTGACAGACGAATACATGTAGCCGAACTTGAGCATTAGCCAGTTAGCGCGGAGCTTAGCTTTCCACTGGGTGCCCACGTGCGTTCCGATCTTGTAACGGAACGGACCGTTGTCGACGCTGCAATCGGTGGTGAGGAGCATCATCTTGAACGAGCTTCCCGAATTGTCCATGTGCCACATGTCGGGCATCAGAGACGGACGCAACTCTTCAAGCAGCGCCCGCTTGTGACCGACAGTGTGCCCGAGATAGCGAGCAGCGATCTCCGACACCGTATCATTCTCAAACACATCTTTTAGCGTTGCCGGAGTCTCGTAGACTCGGACGCGATTGCGGTTGTAAATGAATGCCATGCGATCCTCGCCGTAGACAGTGAACTCGGCCTCTACGATCTCGCGCGTGTGCTCGAAACCGGGATAGACAGGATCCCTGAAGCCCTCTATGTCGCGGGGCAGCTTCTCGAAGCCTTCCTTATTGCGCACCATTAGCTCGTCGAGGTAGCGATTGATCTCGTCGCACTGCGAAGCCGAAAAGAAGCCGGGCCACACCGCTACACCGTCTCGGCGCAAAACGGACAGCACGGCCTGCAGCTGCTTTTCGCTTGCCGGGTCGGCCAGCGCCCTGCCGCGGTAACGGAAAACGTTGAGTGCATCAACCTTTTCCAGCAGCCAGAAAAAGATGACGTAGAGCCTGTAGCTGCTAGATAGCAGGAGCCTGATCGGGTAGAGCAGCACCAGCATCAGCATGTCGAGGGCCGACAGGCGGCGCAGGTTGCGCAGTCGGCCATAGGCATTGCGTAAGGGGCCGTAGTATTGCGGGTTCTCGGCGGCCCATGACTTCACTTTGCTGACATCGCCCTTCATCAAGGCCAATATTAGTTCTTGCACTGCAATAATCCTTCCGAAAAAAACTGCGCGCGACTGCAGCCATTCAACGCCGCACCCGCATGACCATGAAGGCCTCGGCCGCGGCCACGCCCACGCTGCCCCCACGATAAGCGGCCAGCGCGGCGACGTTCTCGATGCTGCGTGCATGAGGCGCAGCGCGCATTTCCTCACCATAGGCCGCGAGCGCCTGGCGTTTCAGCGCCAAGTAGGCCGAAATATCCACGTACATCTGGGGCGTAAAATCACGCACGCCCGGGCCGCCCCACTCCGTGCTCGAAACCACCTCGAAACTATATATCTCCCTGGTCGGGCTGCCCGGCAATGGGCGGCATGCGGTCATGACTGCACGATACGCAAGTTCATGGTCGATATTGAGGTCGCCGCCATGGTGGGTGTAGACGACATCCGGTTCAAGTGCGGCCAACACCTTCTCGACTGGGCGGACGATGTCCAGCAAAGCATAGGCATCGAGCCGGTTGTCCTCGAGGCCGAGAAAAATCGGAACGGCTGCACCCAGTATGCGGAGCGCCGTAGCCGCGGCACCCTCGCGCCCCGCCGTGGCGTCGGCGGAAACACCTTGGCGCGCTCCCTCGCCGTCAGCCAAAAAAACGACGTGGACGATGTCACCCTCGGCTGCGTGACGTGCAATTGTCCCTCCACACCCCAGAACTTCGTCATCGGGATGGGCAGCCACCACGAGAACAGTCTTATTCATCGAACAACTCCCAGTTGGTCGGCATTCCACGGACAACCGGCTTGGCCAGTTGCCGGCCGAGAATGGCATCGAAATATTTGGGGGGCAGGCCCAGCCCCGGCCGGATGCGGCGGATGTCGTTGGGTCCGACCACTGCTCCAACCGGCAGGTCGCGCACGAAGTAAATCGAGCGCCGGAACATCTTGTTGGCCTCTTCCGCGGCCTGGCGCTGATAGCCAGTCTGCCCCAGCGCCAACCATGCGTCGTGGGCATCTCTGCACAAGCGCTCGAGCTCGGCGGGCTCAAGCGAGAACTCGCTGTCCGGCCCCTTGTCGGCACGGCTTAGTGTGAAGTGCTTCTCGATGAAAGAGGCTCCGAGCGAAACCGCGGCCACCGAAGCGGTCGAACCCATTGTGTGGTCGGACAGGCCCGGCACGATACCGAAACGACGTTCCAGTTCGGCCATCTGACGCAAGCTCGCTTGCTCCATTGGCGCCGGATAGCTGCTGATGCAATGCAGCAGCACGATGTCCTGGCAACCTGCTTCACGCGCCGTCGTCACCGCCTCGTCAATTTCTGCTTCGCTACCCATACCGGTAGACATGATCATCGGCTTGCCAGTCGTGGCGACGTAACGAATCAGCGGCAGATCTGTCAGCTCGAAGGAGGCGATCTTATAAGCGGGGGCATCTAAACTTTCCAGCAGATCGACCGCGGTTTCGTCGAATGGCGTCGAGAACACAGTGATCCCGCATTTCCTGGCGTGCTCGAACATCGTACGATGCCAGTCATAAGGTGTTTCAGCCCACTTGTAGAGGTCATAGAGCTTGAAGCCGTCCCAAAGTCCTCCGTGGATCATGAAATCGGCGCGATCGCAGTCGATGGTCATGGTGTCGGCAGTATAGGTCTGCAACTTGACCGCATCGGCACCGCAGGCCTTGGCCTTCTCTATGGTTTCAAGCGCCCGATCCAGGGAACCGTTATGGTTAGCCGATAATTCGGCGACGATGTAGGGCGGCTCGCCGGCGCCGATTGACCTGCCGTCTATCTGTATCTTCATTTTTCTCCCTCCTGGGCGGCCGGGCGGGGCCGCAGACGGACTTGCGCACGAATCTCACCATCCTGCAGCTCGGCCCGGGAAAACTCGACGCGGACATTTCCATGGTCGATGAACGCTAAGGGATAGCCGGGCGCATCCAACATTCGAATATGGTCGTAGAGATCCTTCAATTCGGTCGTCGCCGGCAATTTGCTCTGCTCGGGGCGACGACGGCTGAATACGATGGCCTCGCCTTCCTGCGGCTGCGGCTGCGGCCGGGTGTCGATGATCCAACGAATGATGTCGAAACTGAGCCGGCCGGCGGTGATGTAGATGTCCTCGGCTCGCCCCTGCAGAGAGAGGGGGCGCTTGGCGTAGACCGGCCCCGCATCCAGCGCCTCCACCATGCGCAGCGCCGAAAGCATTGTCTCCTCATGACCGGCGGCGATCAGGTTCTGCAGCGGGCTGCCGCCGCGACCGTAAGGCACATCGGTCATGTGGAAGCAGACGCATTCGAAGCGGGACCAGATTTCCTGCGGCACCTTCCAGTTCCAGTGCAGAAAGAACACGTAGTGCGGCTGCAACCGGGAGACGGCGTCAGTCAAGGCCTCGGGCGTGTCCGCCCATGCCCAGGCGCCGCCCAGGCGCCGCAGCTCTTCGAATCCTTCGCGATGCCATTCGCGCGAGCTTGCGACGACGTAGTTCATTGGCACCTCCTCAGGCATGGTTCCACTCAGCGGCCAGCAGGCCGAAGCGCATCACGTCGACATATGTGGCGCCATCGAAGTGATGCTTGACGAAAACCCCTTCCCGTCGGAAACCCAGCCGCTCGTGGAAGCGCAGGCTGCGTTCATTGCCGGCCAGGACTTCGGCGTTCAGCTTATGTAGCGCGAGCTCGCCAAATGCGAGCTGCAAACCGTCGGTGCCCAGTAGCCTGCCGGAGCCGTTCGGGGCGGCAGGATCCAGGTAGAAGCCCCAAAAGGCGCTGCGCCCCGGCACGTACTGGGTGAAATAGACCACCCCGTCGGGGGTGCCATCGACGTTCTCGTGCACGTACCAACGCGCCGCAGGATCATCCTGCATGCGAGCATACCAGGCCCGGTGCTCCTTCTCGCCGATCTCGCGTGCGTTATACATGCCCCCGCGCACAGCCGGATCGTTGCGCCAGGCAAGCATGCGCATCAGGTCGGATTC
>JACCDH010033257.1_pt1 | contig 11854 bp, 8 predicted proteins | sample 7442481 | NCBI WGS metagenome assembly JACCDH01 (sample SAMN15323433, study PRJNA562643) | freshwater metagenome | isolation source: river surface water | place: USA:Blue River Watershed | collected 2017-08-15 | reverse complement strand
GTATGGATAAATCTTTGAAGCTCGACTCTTCAATGCAATCAGTAAACACTCCACTTGATAATGACATCCTGAAAAATTTTGATAAACAATATCATGGCGTCATTGTAAGTAGAGCATTTTCAACTGTTAGAAATATTATCTCTTACACCGAATCAACTAAAAAAGATCAAGAAGTTCTTAATGAAAAAATTCGTAGACATGAAATTGAATTTCATCGAAAGTTCACACTCTCATTCGCATGTCTGATCTTATTCTTCATCGGCGCACCTTTAGGAGCTATTATTCGTAAAGGCGGATTAGGGATGCCGATTGTTATTTCAATCTTCTTCTTCATATTCTTCCATATCTTGTCTATAACAGGCGAAAAGATGGCTAGACAGAATGTTGTACCAGTTTGGCAAGGAATGTGGATGGCGAGCATTATTTTGACTCCTATAGGCGTATTTATCACACGCAAGGCTACATCCGATTCTACATTGCTCGATTTAGATATTTATGTAAACTTTTTCAAGAAAATAGCGGGTAAAAAGAAGTAATTTTGCGAAAAATATAATTTCTGTCAATGAACATTCTTTTGCTATGTAATCGCGTACCTTACCCCATTAAAGATGGTGGGTCGATAGCAATCTATAATATGATCATTGGACTTAAACATGCTGGTGTACATCTAGATGTTTTCGCGCTGAATACTGTAAAAGATTACTTACCCGTTTCAGAAATCCCAGATGAACTTAGTTCGAATTCAAAATTCATCGCAGCAGATATTGATACAACTGTTAGACCAATACCTGCATTCTTAAATTTATTTACTAAAGAATCATACAACATCTCTCGTTTCTACACTAATGATGTTGAACAAAAATTAATAGAGCATTTAAAAAATCATCAGTATGATTTAATACATATTGAAGGTTTGTTTATGCTCCCATATATTCCAACTATTAAAAAGTATTCGAATGCCAAGATTGCATTCAGAGCTCATAATGTTGAATCGCAAATCTGGAGTAGACTTGCTAAAGAAGCCAATGGTATTAAGAAGTGGTACTTGAATTTATTAAGCAGAAGAATTAAACAATTCGAAGATACTGCACCAAATCAAGTTGATTATATAATACCCATTAGCTCTGATGATGCTGAATATTTCAAAAAACAGTTTCCTCAAAAAAATATTTTTGTTTCATCTGCTGGTGTTAATCTTAATAAATTTATTCAGTCGGATGTTGCAACTGAACAAAATAGTCTCTTTCATTTAGGTGCCCTGAATTGGTACCCCAACATAGAAGCTGTGAAATGGTTGTTAGGTGATATCTATCAACAATTAATTCGTAAGCGTTCTGATTTCAAAATATACATCGCTGGTAAAAATACACCTGAATCATATTTTCAATACAACAATTCTAACATTGTTATTGTAGGTGAAGTTGAAAATGCTTCTGACTTTATGAATTCAAAATCAATCATGATTGTGCCTTTAAAATCAGGTAGTGGTATGCGATTGAAAATTATTGAAGGTATGTCGGTTGGCAAAGCAGTTATTAGCACTAGCATAGGTGCCGAGGGACTTAATTATATTCATAAAGAAAACATCATTATTGCAGATACCACTGAAGAGTTCGTTGAAGCAATAGAATATTTATTAGATAACCCCTCAGCAGTTAAATCAATTGGCGATGCTGCTAAAAAACTAATCTATTCTCAATACGACAATAATGTAGTTGTGAAGCAATTGGTAGAATTTTATAGCAAGGAGGTGTTAGTATGATAAGCTTACAAATCTTGTTTATACTTTCTGCTTTTTTAATAGTTCATTCATATGTTCTATTCCCTTTTATATTGAAAATGCTAGCATCTAATAAATCTCAAAATGATTTAATTTATGATAGAACTGATGACTTACCATCTGTAAGTATTTTACTAGCGGTTTACAATGAAGAACAAGTTATCGAGCAAAAAATATTATCAACTTTTAATACCAATTATCCTGCACACAAAATTCAATTTCTAATTGGTTCTGATGCTTCAACTGATAAGACGAATGAAATTATTAAATCTTTCAGAGACAAATATCCGGTTCAATTAATAGAGTTTGAAGGTAGAACTGGTAAGTCGGGCATTATCAATAAACTCACTGAGCTTGCAAGTGCTGATATTTTTATCATGACTGATGCGAATGTTTTCTTCCAAGAAGATACTATTTTTCAATTAGTCAAACATTATAAAAATGATTCTATTGCTCAAGTAGGTGGTAATATCATAAATGTTCAATACAAAAAAGATGGTATCTCATTTCAAGAGAAATCATATTTATCGAGAGAAAATTTAATCAAGTATCAAGAAGGTATCATTTGGGGAACTATGATCGGTACCTTTGGTGGTTGTTATTCTATTCGTGCTAATGCATACGGTAAAGTGCCAGATAATTTCTTAGTTGATGATTTTTACATCTCTATGTATGTTCTAGAAAAAGGTTATAAATCAATTAATGAATTAGAGGCCTTATGTATAGAAGATGTATCCAATAAAATTGAAGAAGAGTTTAGACGGAAGGTCAGAATTTCAGCTGGTAATTTTCAAAATTTGAATAGGTTTAAGGGATTGTTATGGCCACCATTCACCGGACTTGCATTTTCATTTATATCACATAAAGTATTAAGATGGTTAGGCCCGATATTATTAATCATCGCATTCATTAGCTCAGCAATCTTAGCAATACATTCAAACTATTACATGTATTTGTTGTTGATTCAAGTATTAGTTTATTGCACACCAATCATAGATAAGCTATTGAAAGCAATATCTATACATATAAAATTCTTACGTTTTGCAAATTATCTGATCATGATGAATTTGGCATTGCTAAAAGGAATGATATGGTATTTTAAAGGAATTAAAAGTAGTGTATGGCAACCTACACAACGTAATCAATAAGAAGATGAAATTTAACACAATAGAAGAAGCTATAGAAGATATTCGCGCAGGTAAATGCGTGATTGTAGTTGATGATGAAGATCGTGAAAACGAAGGTGATTTTTTAACCGCTGCCAGAAATGGTAGTCCGGAAATGATCAACTTCATGGCTACTCATGGCAAAGGATTAATCTGTACTCCAATCACAGAAAAGAGATGTGAAGAGTTAAAGTTAGATTTAATGGTTGGCAAGAATACTGCTTCACATGAAACTAATTTTACAATTTCGATTGACTTATTAGGACATGGATGTACGACAGGTATATCTGCATCTGATAGATCAAAAACAGTAATGGCTCTTATTGATCCGAATATGACACCATCTGATTTTGGTAGACCCGGACATATATTTCCATTGATGGCGAAAGAGGGTGGGGTATTAAGACGCGCCGGACATACAGAGGCAGCTGTTGATTTATCGAGATTAGCGGGTTTTGAAGAAGCCGGATTAATTGTTGAAATTATTCGTGAAGACGGTGAAATGGCACGATTACCTGATTTAGAAAAAATCGCAGAAAAGTTTAATCTAAAATTAATTTGTATTAAAGATTTAATTGAATACAGATTAAAGCATGAATCATTAATTAAGAAAGAAGTAACTGTTAAGCTACCAACTGAATGGGGAGAGTTTGATATGATTGCTTATACACAAATTGATACAGGTGAAAATCATTTAGCGATAATAAAAGGTGAATGGACAGAAGAGGATGATGTATTAGTGAGAGTGCATTCATCATGTGTGACGGGTGATATTTTTGGTTCGTGTAGATGTGATTGCGGACCTCAATTGCATAAGGCGATGGAGATGATAGAAAAAGAAGGAAGAGGATGTATCGTGTATATGAATCAAGAGGGTAGAGGTATCGGATTAGTAAACAAGTTAAAAGCGTACAGATTACAAGAACAAGGATTCGATACGGTTGAAGCTAATTTAAAATTAGGCTTCAAAATGGATCAGCGTGATTACGGTATAGGAGCACAAATATTGAGAGATCTTGGCATCCGTAAAATGAAATTATTATCTAACAATCCAACAAAACGTGCTGGTATTATTGGTTACGGATTAGAGATTGTAGAGAATGTTGCAATAGAAATTGAATCGAATACTCATAATAGAGAGTATTTAATTACAAAGCGTGATAAAATGGGACACGCAATTTTGAAAGGCAAGTAATCAACTATTGATCTTGTTTTTTCTTGAAGACCTTTTGATATAATTCTTTGAAGGTATCGAACTCTATACGGTAGAACAAGCCAACACCTTGTTCTACTTGTGAGTTACCTCTCTTAAGTAGATCTGAGTTGATATCATTTCTTTGAAATCCCTTAGCTCTAAATCGTCCGTCTTTACTTATTTTATATTCAATGTTCACATCACCTGTTATAGCTGATGCATTCGCTTGTTGAGTGTTAGTATTAGTTGTACTGTTATTGTTTGTATTAATGTTACCGTCAATGGTAATTCGATCATTGAATAATCTCAATGATCCACCAACACCATTTTCTAAATTTAAATCGAAATTTTTAGTAGAAACTAAACTCGATAATTGTGAAGCTAAGAAACCAGTAGTTGGTATGTAATTAGTTGAACCTGTATTTGCAAATCTGCCAAACACTAACAAACTCGCAACTTGATTACTTAAGTTATCTTGATTAGCTAAATAACCGCCTACCTTAGAACTCAAATTCTCATCTTCAGGGAATCTAAGTCCGAATGAAATATCAGGTGACATCAAATCATTTTTCAAATACATTACACAATGTGCTTTTACACGTTGAGAAGGGGTGTAGGAATTCGTATCAGTGCTATTAGCTGAAAGAATTAGTGGTTGTATTAGTGGTCTAGTTTCATAGATAGCAGTTAAATCTATCTTAGCTTTTAAGGGGTCACCATTCCATCTGATGGTGCCGCCTTTGTCAACTTTGAATTTCTTGCTAATTAAATTCTGTAAGATGAAATTGTATTCACCCTCTGAAATTTCATAATTGCCATACATCTCAAAATTACCGATGGTGTTAATGGTTAATTTTAAATTAGCATTTCCTCTCCCTTTTATGATTTCACCAGTTGCTTTATCCATTATCAATTGTACTTCACTTTGATCATCAACTTGTAAGTTCATGTTCATGCTTATACCCGATAAGTTGATTTTATAATCTTGAGTTTTTACGGTTGAATCTTTTTGCACAAATCGAACGAAGTTTTGTTTCATTACAGAACTTTCATCACTTAATGGAATATAGAATTTTGTGCCTCGTTCAGTTTTTGCTGTAATATCAATCTTGATATCTTCAATAGGTCCCCTAAAGCTGAATGCTCCCGTGCTATAGGCTTTACCATAGTACAATTCATTATCTTTTTCAGTCGTATTCAGGCATAATAAATTATTTGCTTGAAGTTTCACATCTAAATTGAACTTTTCAAAATAAGTATGAGTTATCGAACCATTTATTGACCCCTTGTTACCTTCAAGATCTTTTACTTGTAAATTATTTAAGAAGATTTTATTTTCAGATAATCTTATTTGATCTGATACTTTTAAATAGGCATTCAAATAATTCACTCTAAGTCCAGCGTTCTTTAAAGTCAAATAACCATTTATTTCAGGCTTCGAAAAACTACCCCTTACTTTTAAGTCAGCACTCGCAGTACCTGAAATGTTCGATACATAAGTCTTAACAAATGGTTCAATAACTATTAGTTCAGTTTCATTCATTAATACATCAATATTGAAATTATTCTTAGACTTTGAAGTATTTATGCTACCACCAACTGAAAAAGTTTTTAGTTTTTCATTGTATATGCTACCCGTAAGGTTTATCAAATTTGATTTTGGATCCCAAGTGTTACTAAATAATAAATTACCAATACTATCAGAGTTATATATTAAGTGATCGATATTAATATCAGATATTGCTAATGGTTCTGATAATAAGCTTGCAAATTTTGTTCTAGAATTTAATGTGCCTAATACTTCTATATCATATTGTTTAAACAATTGATTGAAACTCTTAAGATCTACATTTTGAATATCAATAGAAAGCTCTTCGTTATTTTGATCTGATATATAACCTGCGACTTGAACTAATTGACTGCCATTTCTTAGTTCGAAATTATTCACAAGAATTCTCTTGTCATTGATGAAATCAATATTGAAACTGTCTTTCAATTGCCATGCTTGATAGTCAATAATTACTACTGATGGAAGTACAGCAATTTTAGTTTTATATTCCTTAAATGATATAAGTCCGTTCAAATCTAATTGATTCGGATTGGTTAAATCTGCAAGTTTTATATTGAATTTAACACTGTCGTTTTTAATGGAATTCGAAATTGCGATATTATCAATATTGATACTGTCACTAATATATGCTCTATCAGCCGCAACGTTGAAGTCAAAAATATTTTTATCATTTTCACCATCAATCATTAAGTTTTCGAATTTCAATGCATCGTATTTGATATAATCAACTTGTCCGTTTAGCCTAACAGTATTTGTACTCGTATTTAAATACCCTCTTATATCAGCTTGCTCTGAGATGTTAAGGCTTGGATATAAAAGTTGGGTAATCGGATTTGCATCTTTAACAAAGATGTTAAAATTAAAATTCTGGTCTTCGTATTTATTTATCTTACCTAAATTGGCATTAGGCAAATAAATTTTGATTAAACTTTTAAGGGCTGATTGAATAGTTGATAATTTATATTCACCTTCAATACTTGCATCAATGATCTCAGAATTTAAACTTAGCTTTTTGCCTTTCGGAACGAAGTTAGATTTAATGTCGATATTGTTAAATACAAATGAATCAGTACCATTTTGAATTTCAGTTTCATCAAAATAAATAGAGCCAATAACATTGTCGAGATTTGCACCAATGAAATCTACATTAACATTTGTAGAAATATGAATAGTGTCTTTTAGCCAATTTAGTTCGTTAAGATTTAGTGTTGATATAGAGCTTTCAAATTTAAATTCTGGTAGTTTCAGATCATTGAAATCAATACTGCCTTCAAAATCAAATTTAGCATTGGGGTCATTGGCTTTAAAATAGCCATTGAATAATTTCTTATCTACAATTCCACTTGCTTCTAATTGCGAATAATTATATCCATTTAAATAGATGTTTTTTATTTGTGTACTTATGTTCGCATTTAAATCTTTGATATCAAATCCTTCGCCATCTATCACTAAATTCAAACTAGCAGCACCTAACATCTTCTCTGAAAACAGTTTCCCTAAATCAAGTCCGATCGTTTCTATATTACCATTATAACTCGGTATTTTATCAGATTCAATATTCATATGAATATCATTGATTGCATTACCAATATCAGTAATAATATTTCCATTAGCATCGAAGTCAAAGACAGTGCCTTTGTAATAGCCTGAATATTCTACATTTCCTAAGTTTGATAAAAATTCTGGCAACGAAGTCGCTACAGAATCTAAATCGAGTCCGTACATGAGATCAACCAAATCATTATAATTCGTATTTAACTTTTCTAGTTTCGCATTGAAGATGGTGGTCTCAATTTCAGGTAAACCCTTAACACTAATTGCACCATTTACCTTAGTGTTTTTGCCAGTATATATTTTTATGTTTTTCGATTGTAAATGAGCGACAGGACCCGATACATGACCATCGATCATAAACTTCTGCGTATAATTTTTAATCGCAGAAGCAAAAAACTTGATATCTCTAAAAGAAACGATCGACTGCTCAAAGTCTGCATACATCCGAACTTTATTAATATAGTCAGACATATCAGCAATAGAATCGAAGCGCATCGAGTAATAATCGTGTATGCTAGAGTAAGGGGTAAGTACGTATAAATTTGCAGCTTCAATTTCAGTTGGGGTAAACTTCACATTTGCTCTGAATTTATTAATCTTAAACCCTGATTTCTCTTGTAAGGTTAAGCTTTTAATTTGTGCTTTTATATCACCCTTATATAAATTGAAATTATTTATTTCAGTACTAAAGTTTTTTACATGAACATCGTCGTAGTTAATAACTCCTTTATCACCTTGAGGTAAATTTTCATTGTGGTAAATAAAGTCGGCAGATTCAATGATGATTTTGTCGGCTGTTAAACTTAGTGGAGTTTTTACTTTAGTAGAGGTATCTTTTTCTGAGCTAAAATAATCTAGCAAGAAATGCATGTTATTATACTTCTCGTTCTTGTATTTCCTCAGATGAAATACAGGGTTTATCAATTTGACTTTATTTATGCTGAATTTATTCTCTTTAATTAGAATTTCTGCGATATCAACTTTTAACTCATTTACATAAAGTAATGTGTCTTTATGTTGATCTTCAATCAGAAATTCTTCTAAAACAATCGTTTTAAAGAAGTCAATATCTAAGCCTTTAACTTGTATATTTGCTTTCAATTCGGATGATAGGTATTTAGCAAGCTTTTGAGCTACCCATGTCTGAACTGCAGGTAATCTAAATAGTAGATAAATAATCAATAGACTGGTGATAAGTCCGACGATTATACTTAACGATATTTTACCTACCTTTTTAATAATATATAATGAGTAAAGATTCTATTATAATTCTGGGTATCGAATCATCATGTGATGAAACATCAGCTTCAATATGTGTTGATGGCAAAATACTTTCGAATGTCACTGCTACTCAGGCTATACATGAGCAGTATGGTGGTGTCATTCCAGAGGTTGCCTCTCGCATACATCAGCAAAATATCATTCCGGTGATTGATACTGCCATTAAAAACGCTAAAATAAGCAAAAATGATATCAATGCGGTTGCTTTTACGCGGGGACCTGGATTATTAGGGGCATTGTTAGTAGGCACTAGCTTTGCGAAGGCATTTGCCTTGTCGTTAAATTTACCATTGATAGATATTCATCATATGCAGGCGCATATACTTGCGCATTTCATTGATGAGCCTAAACCGGTATTTCCGTTTTTGTGTTTGACGGTATCGGGCGGGCATACGCAAATAGTTTTGGTGAAAGATTATTTTGAGATGGAGATTATAGGGGAGACTACGGATGATGCTGCAGGGGAGGCTTTTGATAAGACAGCGAAGATGTTGGGGTTGCCATACCCAGGCGGACCTATTATTGATCGTAATGCGGCGAAGGGAGATCCGAATAAATTTAGTTTTACAGAGCCACAAATACCGGGTTATGATTTTAGTTTCAGCGGACTTAAAACTCAGATATTGTATTTTATACAAAAGATGTCTAAGAATAATGAGCAGTTTGTCACTGAAAACATGAATGATTTATGTGCTTCAATTCAACATAGAATTATTACCATTTTATGTAATAAGTTAGAAGCAGCAGCCAAAGAATATGGCATTACTGAAATTGCTATTGCAGGTGGGGTTTCGGCAAATAAGGGGTTGCGAGAATACTTACAAAATTTATCAGTTAAGAATAGCTGGAATGTTTACATACCTGCTTTTGAATATTGTACCGACAACGCTGGTATGATAGCGATGGCTGGGTATCATAAATATTTAAGGTCAGAATTTTGCGGCCAAGATGTAAGTGCAAGTGCTAGAATGATATGATGAATTTGTTGCCATATGATGGGGAGTTGTATTATGTTCAGAATTTTTTGAATGAATCAGATCAACAATATTTTGGAGAGGCATTACTAGAAAAAATTGATTGGAAAAATGATGAGCTAATCATTTATGGTAAGAAAATAATTACGGCTAGAAAAGTAGCATGGTATGCCGAAAATAATATCAGTTATACCTATTCAGGTAAATTAAAAATTGGAAAAGATTTTACTGATGAATTAAAAGAACTTAAAAATAGAATTGCAATATTTGATAATACTAATTTTAATTCTTGTTTATTAAATCTCTATCATTCAGGTGAGGAAGGTATGTCGTGGCATAGTGATAACGAGAAAGAAATACTTTTAGATTCTTGTATAGCTTCCATTAGTTTAGGTGCTACTAGATATATTGATTTCAAACATAAAATAAATAAGACCAAAGTAAGAGTTCATTTAGAGCCAGGTTCATTATTATTAATGAAAGGTTCGATACAAAGACATTGGTTACATGCATTACCTAAAACTAAAAAAGTAAAAGATTTTAGAATTAATTTAACCTATAGAATTTTAACTAATGAAGCACATTAAACTCTTACTTGTATTTTTAACATTGTGTTCTATTTCATACTCTCAAGAAACGAAGACTTCAAAGATAATCATATTTAGACGCGATAATTACTATGCAAGTGGCGTTAACATTGCCGTTAATCTGAATGATAAACTAGTAGAAAAAATACAGAACTCATCGTACAGAGAATTTATAGTACCAGCAGATTCTAGTTACGTAATAAGTTTGCAGAACTATAAAAAGCAAGCTCATAAATTTGTAGCAAAGGCAGATTCTGTATATGCTTTTGAAGTGCAAATTGAAAAGAACGCCTTTACTTATTACCCAGTTTTGTCGCCTCGAGATTTATATTTTGCAGAGCAAAGTATTGCTAATTATAAATTGTTCAATTTAGATCAACCCATGCCAAGTACAAAACTGAAACATAGGTTTGGTTTATTATTTAATGCAGGTGGTGGTTTTTCTAGTGTTGATATTTTCATTGCTACCAACGGAGAAGAATCTAGTATAAGTACAGGTGGTGGTGTTGGGTTGAAGCTAAGTGCAGGCAAAGAAGTTAATAAATGGTTAGAAATTGGCGGAGATATCGGTTTCCAAATCTCCTCATTAAGTCCGGTATTAAAAGACGCCCAAACAGATTTCACTAGAAAATATATAACTATATATCCTTCTGTTATTAAGTCATTCGGCAGATTTAACACTACAAAAATTAGAATTGGTGTAGGTCCGAGTTATTTCTTCGACAACAAAATGGTTGTAGATTTAACAAAGGTTTCATTCGGACAAAAAGCGACATGGAAATATGAGAACAGTATTGGTGTACAAAGTTTCTTTATGATCGATTTTTTATCTAGAAAAAATTATTCAGCGAACATGGGTATAAATTATTATAGTGTTAGTTATAAATATAAATCTACAGATGGAGCATACTTCCCTATAGATTCTAGGTTAATAAATTCGGATGGTTCGGGAGTAGATTTTGTATTCGGGTTTAGTTATCTGTTTTAATTTTTTCAAAATGAAATATCTCGTTGATGAAGATTTTTTAGTAGAGAAGTTTCCGGGTAAGGGGGGCTGGACGTTCGTTTCAATTCCGCAAATAGCAGCAAGTAAAAACTCACCGTTTGGTTGGGTTAGAATAAGTGGCTTTGTAGATTCATTTGAATTAAAGCAATATAAATTAATGCCAATGGGTAATGGTAAATTATTCTTACCATTAAAAGCAGAAATAAGAAAATCGATAAAGAAAGAACAAGGAGATACTGTAAGAGTAAAAGTTTATATAGATGAAACTCCTTCAGAGCTAACAGAAGAATTATTAGAATGCTTTGCAAACGAAGAGCCTGTTCTACTTGAAAGATTTAATTTATTACCAAAGTTTGAGCAAAGAGCAATCATTCAAAATATTTACGATTCTAAAACAGAAGAAGATAAATCTGAACGCATTGTTAAGCTAATGGAGGTTTTAAGTATTAAGTCTTAATACTTAATACTTAATACATTGTTAGATGTATCCTTCATCCTGCATAAATAAACCTGCATAAATGCAGTTGCATATGGCTTATATTATTAGCAAATTTGTTCTCCAAGCTAATAAATAATAAAATAATTTTATTATAAATACTTGATTATCAATATTATATAAATTGTTGATAATTTATTTTTGAATACTAAAAAAATGCTATTATTTTTAGCAAAAATTAAGACATAGAAATTTAAAAAACAAAGTTATGGCAGACGCAAAAGAAAAGTTAAAAGCATTACAGC
>JACCDH011219278.1_pt1 | contig 11856 bp, 10 predicted proteins | sample 7442481 | NCBI WGS metagenome assembly JACCDH01 (sample SAMN15323433, study PRJNA562643) | freshwater metagenome | isolation source: river surface water | place: USA:Blue River Watershed | collected 2017-08-15 | reverse complement strand
GGCTTCCGCCACGTAGTAGCGCAGCAGGAAGTTGTGCATCGAGTACTCGAAGGGCACCGCGAACTTGAAGCCCTTCCAGCTCTTGGGATCGCGCTTGTCCTTGTGCTTGACATGCAGGGTGATGGCCTGGCCGTTGGTGTTCTGGATCGTGGCCACATTCATGGGCACAGGGTTGGAGCCCAGGCCCATCGACATCGCCAGCGGCATGGGCGAGAGGAAGTGGGTGGCGTCGTATTCCTTGTTGATCATCTTGTCGCGGATCAGGGCCCAGCCTGCGGTCTTGATCACTTCGACATTCAAGCCCTGCTTGCTGTAGAAGCCCAGCGGGTGCGCCATGATCAGCGGCGTGGCGCAGGTGATGGGGATGAAACCGATCTTCAGATTGGTTTTCTCCAGGGGGCCTTTTTCCTGGGCCATGGCCTGAAGACTGGCCACCGGCAGCACACTGGAGATGGCCGCCATCGCCGTGCCCTTGCCCACGGCTCGCAGGAAGCGGCGGCGTTGCGCATCGTGCGGAAACAGGGCCTTGACCAGCGTGGCCTCGATGAATTCGTTGCTGTAGGCCTCGAAGTCAGCGGTCTCGCTGCGGCGGCGCAGCTCGATGGCGGCGCCATCGGCTGCCACCTCGGCATGGTGATCGGCGACGGTGTGGTCGCGCCCGCAGCTGCACTTCATCATCAGCGGACGATCGGCGTTGTAGGGGTCGAAGAATGCGGACACGGTGAGCCTCCAAAACAATGGTTGCTCAGCTATATGCAAGCTCCGGGCCAACTGTGATTGGCTTGTATGGAGCCTGCGTGTCGCGACCTGAACGCCGCCTCTCGATGCCTGCGCCAGATGTGAGGGCGCGCGCATCAGCGTGGGTACGACCACGCCTATCTATGCCTTGACCTGGTGCGTCGGCGGGCATCGGGGCTCGCCAAAATGGTGCGCGTGCGCATACGCAGGCACACGCAGGGGCGCTCCTGCCCCCGTTGTGTGCGCCTCCAGCGCGCTTCAGCCGTAAAAGCGGCGGACCCAGCCTCGAAAGTTCAGGCGGGCCAGCTGGCCTTCGGCCAGGTGCCGCCGCAGGTCGACGACCGCGTCGTGCAGGCCCGGTGCGCCGGCTTGGGACAACTGCGCGATCTTGGCGAGCACGGGCTCTGCCTCCAGCGGTCTTGCCGGGCTGCCCAGTGCGGCTTCGCAGCTGCGTTCGAGCTGGCTGCCGTCTTTGAGCGAGAGCGTGACCTTGGCCGGTCGGTCGTAGGGCCAGGGCCGGATGCCCGGCAACTCGACCATCTGCACCCGGGGGCGCAGCTGCCCGATCAAGGGGTCCGACAGACTGGCGTCCAGAAAATTACCGGGCTCGTCGGCGCCGTGAGCCAGGGTCGCGGCCATCGCATGCGGGATCGAGAACTTGGCGGCCAGGGTGGTTTTGGGTTGGCCGTTGTTGAAGTTCAGGGCCATCTTGGAGCAGTGCACGGTCAGCGTCTGCACGTCCTGGCCGCCACGCAGGCTGGGGCGTTCTTGCAGGATCGCCTCGAGTGCTTCCATGGCCGCGTGTGAGTGGTGACAGGCGCCATAGAGCTTGTGATAGCCGTCGGCGACGGTCCACTGGCTACCCAGGTCTGCGCTGAGCTCGCTGGCCAGGCTGACCGGTGCACCCAGAATGACCTGAAAAACGTCGAAGGCGCCGTCGGGTGTTCCGCCGATCCCGAGTTCAGCCATATCGCAGGCAAACGCGCCGAGCCAGGCACCGGCAGCTGGCCATGCATTGCGAATCAGCGCACCTTGAATAGGGTAGCTGTAGGGGCCGGGCGAGACGAGGGTGGATGCCGCGGTCAGCGCCGACATGAAGGTCTCCGGCCGCAGGCGCCGCAGACTGGCCATACCAGCGGCCGAACAGATCGCGTTGAAGGCTCCATGCGGATGGATGCGGGGCAAAGTACCAGGCCAGGCCCGTGCGAAACGGGTGCCCACCTCGTAGGCCACGACGGTCGCCAGCATCACCTCCTCGAAGGAGTGGTCATGCGCCTCACCGGCCGCCAGGATCAGGGGTTGGCTCAGGGCGCCCGGGTGCACCGCGGTGCGGGTGTAGCCGTCGTCCAGTTCGTTCCAGGTCGCAGCCAGCCCGTTGCCCAGGGCGGCGTTCATGAGGGACAGTTTCGGTCCGCCTTCGCGAAACAGGGTCGACGATCCTCCGCTGTCGCTGTCCATCAACTTGCGGTGATAGGCCTTGACTTCAGGTTCATCGGCCGCCGAGACGATCGCCGCCAGGTTGTCCCCGAGGACCAGGGCCGCCTTGAGCAAGGCGGGCGTCGGGATGTCGGTCAGTTGGAGGTTGCAAGCCCACTCGCACAGCTGGCGCAGGTGGGTTTCGACGGCGCGGGCGTCGCCCGCGCCTGGGGGGGTGGCAGGTGTCGTCATGTCAGGCCCCACTTCACGCGAGGGGTCCAGGAGCGGCGCGCAGCGCGTGCCAGACCTTCTTGGGCGTATAGGGCATCTCCACACCACGAACGCCGACCGAGCCCAGGGCATCGATCATTGCGCTGGTGATGGCCGCTGGCGCGCCGATGGTGCCCGATTCGCCGCAGCCCTTGACCCCCGAAGGGTTGTGCGTGCAGGGCTGGGTCTCGTCGGTGGCGGTGATGAAGTGGGGCAGCACGTCGGCGCGCGGCATCGCGTAATCCATGAACGATCCCGTGAGCAACTGGCCGGAAGAGGGGTCGTAAGTTGCGGCTTCGAACAGCGCCTGACCGATGCCCTGCGCGATGCCGCCATGGGCCTGGCCCTCGACGACCATGGGGTTGATGACGATGCCCACATCGTCCACCGCGATATAGGACAGCACACGTGTCACGCCGGTGCTCGGATCGACCTCTACCTCGCAGGCCTGGGCGCCGTTGGACCAGGTGAGGTTGGTGGGATCGAAGAAGGCAGTTTCATGCAGCGCCGGCTCCATGTGGGCCGGCAGGTCATGGGCATAGGTGGCGGCGCGCGCTACGCGCTGCCAATCGACCTCGCGGCCATCGGCAGCCACGAAAGCGCACACGCCCGCAGTAACGCGGTGCGTGACCTCGTCGACCTGCAACAGGTGCGCCGCAATCTTGCGGGCCTTGGCCAGGATCTTGTCGGCGGCCATCAGGATGGCCGAGCCTGCGATGACCATGGATCGCGAGCCGAAGGTGCCGGTTCCATAGGGGACCCGGCCCGTGTCGCCCTCGACCAATTCAATGCTCGAAAGCGGAACGCCCAGCGTGGAGGCGAGCAATTGAGGGAAGGTCGTGGCATGGGCCTGGCCGTGGCTATGGGTGCCGCACAGGATCACGATGCTGCCGTCGGCGGCCACACGGATATCGGCCGAATCGAAAAAGCCGGCTCGCGCGCCAAAGGTGCCGGCATAACGCGAGGGCGCGACGCCCGAGCTCTCGAGGAAGTAGCAGATGCCGAAGCCGCGCAGCAGGCCTTTCTGGCGAGAGGCCTCCCGCCGTTTGGCAAAGCCGTCGTAATCGGCCAAGACCAACGCCTGCTTGAACAAGCGCTGGAAGTCGCCGCTGTCGTAGGACGGCCCCAGCGGCGTGGTGTAGGGCATGTCCTCTTTGCGGATGAAGTTCTTCAGCCGCAACTCGAAGCGGTCCATGCCGGTTTGCAGCGCCGCTTCCTCGATCAGACGCTCCAGCACGAAGCAGGCTTCGGGCCGACCCGCGCCCCGGTAGGCGTCGGTTGGCACGGTGTTGGTGAACATCGCGTGCACCTGCGCGACGATGGCGGGGATCTTGTAGGGCCCCGACATGACAGCCGTGTACACCGTGGTGGGCACCGCAGCGCCCACCGTGGAGACATAGGCGCCCAGCGCGGCGTAGGTTTTGACGCGCACGCCCAGGATGAAGCCTTGCGCGTCCAGCGCCATCTCAGCGTGCGTGTCGTGGTCGCGCGCCTGGTAGTCGCTCACGAAGGCTTCGCTGCGGGTGGAGACCCACTTGAGGGGATGCCCCACTTTCATGCTGGCCCAGGCCAGGATGGTTTCTTCCGGGTATAGCTTGCCCTTGGTGCCAAAGCCGCCGCCCACGTCGGGCGCGATCACGCGCATCGAGCTTTCAGTGATCCCCAGTTGTTCGGAGACGAGCTTGCGTATGTGATGCGGCACCTGCGTGGCCGACCAAAGGGTCAGCGAGTGGCCATCCAGGCCGCGCGAGGCCGAGGGTTGTGCGATGACGGCGCGCGGCTCGATGGCGGCGCAGATGATGCGGTGGTTGATTAGGTTGATCGAGACCTTGTGCGTCGCCCGTGCGAAGGCTTCGTCGACCGGTGCGGCCGTACCGCGCTGAAAGCACAGCGCCTGGTTGCCTGGCGCCTCGTCGTGGATCTGTACCGCGGTGTCGTGTGCCGCCTGGCGGACATCGACGACGCAAGGCAGGGGCTCGTAATCCACTTGCACCAGTTCGGCAGCGTCGAGCGCCTGATGCAGGTGATCGGCGATGACCACCGCCACGATCTCTCCGACGTGGCGCACGCGGTCTTGTGCGATCGACCAGCGCGGCGGCTCGATCAGTCGGGTGCCCTCCACGCCGGGGATCAGCCACAGGGGCGTCATCTTGCCCACGCCGTCGGCCTTCATGTCCATGCCGGTCAACACCGCGATGCAGCCCGCGGCGCTGGCGGCGGCGTGGGTGTCGACGCTCTTGATGATGGCGTGGGCGTGAGGCGAGCGGACGAAGGCGCAGTGCTTCATGCCTTCGAGCACGATGTCGGCGACGTACTGACCTTTGCCTACCAGCAAGCGCTGGTCTTCGCGACGTAGGACCGATTGGCCGATACCCTGGGGATGCATTTAAGGTTCCTGTTAAACGTGCGTTGGCGGGCCAGCGGTGAGGCGCCGCAGTTAAACCCAGTAGACGCTACCGACAAAGGGGGGCGACGTCAATCGCGAGGGTGTTTGAGGGTAATTCCCGGGCGCGCGATTCGCCCCTCGTGATAAAAGCTGTAAAGTTATTTTTCGGCGGCCCAATTCAGGCAACGAAGCGTCATATCAAGTGGACGCCGAGTTGTGTTGGATGTGGTCTTTTTCTGGCAGTCAAGGAAGGGTGTTATGCGCAGTTTCATCAAGGGTTTGGCGGTCGGTCTGGTGGCCATGGGTGCTTCGTTCGGGGCGCTGTCTCAGGACAAGGTCCGTATGGGCTTGTTCATCTCGTCTTCGGCGATGCCGTACTTCATCGCCAAAGAGCGCGGTTACTTCGCCGCAGAAAATCTGGATGTGGAGGGCATTCCCCTGGCCACGCACCCGCTGATCGTGCAAGGCCTGGTCAAGGGCGATCTGGACGCAGCGTCCAACCTGCTGTCCCTCGAAGGGGCCAACATCAACGCCCTGCGCCCCAACACGCTGAAGTATTTCTCGCTCAATTGCCAGAACAAGAAATACGAAGTCGAGGCCTATGTCGTGCCGGTCAATAGCACCGTGCAGTCCCTCAAGGATCTCAAGGGCAAGCGCATCATGTCCGCTCCGGGTCCCGGCAACCTCTTCGTCGCCAAAGGCGTGCTCAAGGCCGTGGGTCTCGACGAGAAGGACTATCAGATGCAGGAGCAGCAACTGAGCGTTCACGTGGGCGCCATGCAGGCCAACCAGTTCGATGCCGCGTACACCGTCGAGCCGATCGTGAGCATCATGGTTGCCCAGGGTGCTGCGCGCAAACTCGAAAGCGGCCTGATCGCCACCCACATGCTCGGACGTGACAACGCCTGCGCGGTGCTGGCCGGTGGCGTCATGAGCAACAAGTTCATGGACGAGCGTCCTCAGGTGGCGGAGCGTCTGGCCCGTGCCTGGGCGCGTGCGCTGCGCGATGGCAACAACGACCCCAAAGCCCGCGAGCTGCTGGTCAAGCACATGAACACCTCGGCCGCTTTGGCGCCGACCGTGCCGCTGTCCTACTACAACATGGTCAAGGATCTCAAGCCGGACGAAATCAACGACTTCCAGCGTCTGGTGGATCAAGCCACCACCTTCGGTCTGGTCAAGCAAAAAATCGACGTGAAGTCGATGCTCAAGTCGTACTGAAATCCCAGGCATGGGCAGTCAAGGCTTTTTCAGGACGCTGTCCCCAGCGTTCGGCGCCGTCGTTTTCCTATTCATCTGGTGGCTGGTGGCGGCGCTGAAGCTGATCGATCCCGTGTTGCTGCCGTCTCCCCAGGATTCGGCGCAGGCGATCTGGGTCGGCTTTGCAAAGGGCAATTTGATGGCAGACCTCAAGGTCACCATCATCCGAACCTTGCTGGCGTTCTTGATCGCCGTGTGCGTGTGTGTGCCGCTGGGGCTGGTGCTCGGGTCTTCGGTGCGGGTGTATCGGTCGTTTGAGTTCGTGATCGATTTCTTCCGCTCGACGCCCGCCTCCGCGCTGTTCCCTTTGTTCCTGGTGATCCTGGGCGTGGGCGAGAGCACCAAGATCGCCGTGGCCGCCTTTGGCGCGGGGCTGCTGATCTTGTTCAACACCGCGTATGGGGTAATGAACGCGCGCAAGGTCCGCCAAGCGGCGGCGATGGTCATGGGCGCTTCCAAGACCCGCGTCTTGGTGGGTGTCACGTTGCTGGAGTCCCTGCCTCAGACCTTCATCGGGATGCGCTCGGGTATTTCCTTTGCGCTCGTCATCGTGATCGTCGCCGAGATGTTCATCGGATCGACCGACGGTCTGGGGCAGCGGGTGATCAACGCACAAATGATCTTCAACATGCCCGAGATGTATGCGGCCATCTTCACCGCCGGTGTGCTGGGCTACAGCATGAACCTCGTGTTCATCCTGATCGAGCGGCACTTCGTGCACTGGGGCGGCAAATGAATTCGCAGCATCCGGGCGGCAGTGTCCCCGCTACGCACATCACCGTGCGAGGCCTGAGCAAATCGTTTGGCGGGCAGCCCCTGTACTCGGGCTTTGACCTGGACTTTCCGCGCAGCAAGATCACCTCGATCTTCGGCCCCAATGGCTGCGGAAAATCCACCCTGATCAACATGATCGCCGGCCTGATCCCGGTCGACGCGGGCGAGGTTCTGTTCGACGGAAAGCGCCTGTCCGAGACCGTGATCGGCTATGTCTTTCAGAACTACCGCGATGCCTTGTTTCCCTGGAAGCGATGCATCGACAACATCAAGTACCCGCTGCAACTGGCCGGCCAGTCGGCGGCCGATTGCGAGGCGCGCGCGCAAGAACTGATCGCCTCGTTTGATGTTCGCTTCGATCTGAATCGTTATCCCTACGAATTGTCCGGGGGGCAGCAGCAACTGATCTCGATCATGCGCGCCTTGGCGCCGCATCCGGAGGTCTTGTTTCTCGACGAGCCTTTTTCTGCGCTCGACTACGAAATGACGCTGTTCATGCGTGACAAGTTGCAGGCGATTTTTGCGTCGACCGGCACGACCATGATCGTCGTCTCCCACGACCTCGAGGAAGCGGTGTACCTGGCCGACGAGGTGTTGATGCTCACGCGCCGGCCCACCCGCGTGGCCGACGTCGTGCATTTCGATGCCGCACGGCCCCGTTCGCCGCGTACGTTGACCAGCCCCGAATTCATGGGGGCGAAGTCGCGCTGTCTCGATGTGTTCCAGCGCGAAGTGCAGACCAAGGAGCTTGCTCGGTGAAGGCGTGGATGGTGTGGAACAGGAGGGAGCGATGAGCGAGACCGTCTCGATGACGATCAATGGGCAGGCGGTTTCGCATGTGGTGGAGGAGCGCACGCTCCTGGTTCACTACATTCGCGAGTTCTGCCGACTGACGGGTACCCATGTGGGCTGCGACACCTCGCAATGTGGGGCCTGCACGGTCCACATAAATGGCAAGGCGATCAAGAGCTGCAACGTCCTGGCCTTGCAGGCCGAGGGCGCAGACATCACGACCATCGAAGGTCTGGCCCAGGCGGATGGCACCTTGCATCCGATGCAGGAGGCCTTTCGCCAGGAGCATGGCTTGCAATGCGGCTACTGCACCTCGGGCATGGTCATGAGTGCGCTCGATCTGCTCAAACGCATTCCGCGGCCCAGCGACGAGCAAGTTCGCGAGCAGCTCGAAGGCAATTTGTGCCGCTGCACCGGCTATCACAACATCGTCAAGGCGGTGCAGCAGGCCAGCCAGGTCATGGCCAAGGCCTGAACCTGCACCGATTCGGATTTCGCATGTACCCCTTCAAGTTTTACCGAGCCCAGAGCGTCGAGCAGGCGGTCGAACGATTGCGCGCGTCGCCCGACACCCGCTTGCTGGCGGGAGGGCAGACCCTGACTGCGGCCATGAAGCTGCGGCTGTCGGGTCCGTCGGCGCTGGTGGATTTGGCGGGCATCGCGTCGCTGACCGGCATTCGGTTGGCGGCGGACAGCGTGACGGTGGGCGCCATGACCCGCCATGCCGATGTGGCTTCATCGACCGACCTGGCCCGCGCGCTGCCCGCCTTGTCGGAATTGGCCGGTGGCATTGCAGACCGCATGGTGCGCAGCATGGGCACCCTGGGTGGGTCACTCGCGAACAACGATCCCTCGGCTGACTATCCGGCGGCGGTATTGGGGCTACAGGCCACGGTGATCACCGACCGTCGCGAAATCGCAGCCGATGATTTCTTTCTGGGCATGTTCCAGACCGCCTTGGAAGCCGACGAGATGATCACCGCGGTTCGGTTTGCGATCCCCCAGCGTGCGGCCTATGCCAAGTTTCGCCATCCTGCCTCGCGCTACGCGGTGGTGGGCGTGATGGTGGCGCAGTTCGCGTCGCAGGTGCGTGTGGCGGTGACCGGGGCGGGCGACACCGTGTTTCGCGTGACGGCGATGGAGCAGGCGCTGCAGAAAGCGTTCTCGGCGCAAGCCATCGCCGGGCTACAGGTCAGCCCGGAGGGCCTCAATGACGATCTGCAGGCCGATCCCGAGTACCGGGCCCACCTGGTGACCCAGATGGCGGTGCAAGCGGTCAACAAGGCAGTTCAGCGCAAGCAGGCCTGAGGTCGGCCGCAGGCCGATCGCCTCACTCTGGCTCGATCCGCGCGTCGCGCACCACCTTGCCCCAGCGGGGGGACTCGGCACGAATCAGGGCGGCGAACTGATCCGGCGTGCCGCCTCCGAGTTCATTGCCCTGGCTGATGATCTTGTCCTTGACCTCAGCGTTTTGCAGCGCCTGGTTGCACACCGTGTTGAGCCGGCGTACAAGCTCCGGAGCCATGCCCTTGGGGCCGATCAGTCCTTGCCAGTTCAGAACTTCCACCGCGGGGAAGCCTTGTTCGGCCATCGTGGGCACATCCGGCAGGAGGGGAGAGCGGGTCTTGCTGGTAATGGCCAAGGGCCGCAGGCGATTGGCCTGGATCGCGGGCATAGCGCTGTACATCTGCTCGAACATCATGTCGACCTGACCCGCCATGAGGTCGCCCGCGCCGAGCGCACCGCTCTTGTAGGGGGCATGGATCATGTCGATGCCCGCGGTGTGTTCCAGCAAGGCGCCGCTCAGGTGGTGGGTGCCGCCGATGCCGCCGGAGGCATAGCTCAATCGACCAGGGCTGGACTTGGCGGCTACGACGATGTCTCGGATTGACTTGAAACGGGAGTCGTTGCGCACCATCAGGACCAGCGGGCCACGCTCGATCAGGCAGATGGGGGTCAGGTCGTTGACTGGGTCGAAGTTCAGGCGCTTGAACAGCGCGTGGTTGACTGCCAGTGGTGCGAAGTTGCCCATGCCGATCACATAGCCGTCGGGGCGAGCCTTGGCGATGAGATCGGTGCCGATGTTGCCGCCGGCGCCGGCTTTGTTGTCGATCACGATGGGTTGACCCAGCAGCGCGCTCATGGCCTTGGCCACTTGGCGTGATCGGCTGTCGGCATTGCCGCCCGCCGCGTAGGGGCAGACCCAGGTGATGGGGCGGTTGGGGTAGGTGTCTTGCGCCCAGGCGGGCGCGATGATCAGGCCCGCGCTGGCCTGGAGCAGGGTTCTTCGGTGCATGGGGGCTGTCTTTTGAGCGAGGCCGATAACCGGCGGCAGTATGCCAGTGGCTGCTCTGACGCGATCGAGGGTTATTGCGTAAAAGTGGTACTCAGAACGTTTTCCCCGAGAATCGGGGCTGGGCGCGTGCGCCTGGCTGCGCTCCATTCAATCAAAGATGAAAAGAATCGCTTTTTTCTGGGTCGGCGACGACACCGTTTTACCCACCTGCTTGGTGCAGTCCGTCCGGGCTACAAACGGAGATCAAGTTGAGGTCGTTCAATTGACGGATCAACGGACTCCTTCGGTCGAAGGGGTAGATGCCATTTCGCGGCAGGACTTGCCCCCAGACATCATGCTCGCGCGCTTGCAGGCGTATGGCGCATTGACGCCGCATCCGGAATTCACCTTTTACTGCGACGCGGACAGCTTGTTCTTGAACCCCTTGCGCCTTGACGCGCCCCAGAACATCCTCCTTTCGCCGCGCCTGCAGGACTTTCCGATCAATCCGCACTTTCCCGAGCACTATCCCGAGTTCGAGGGGAAGATGATCAGTGAGGTCATGCCGTTCCTGTTCGGGGCACTGGCTGTGCGCGCAGACCCCTTCCTTTTTCAGAAATTGCAGGCCCGATGCCAAACCCTTCCCGCAAGGTTTCATCGGTGGTACGGCGACCAGTTCTCCCTCGCGCTTGCGGCGCGAGCCCGAGAGTTCGACTACGGACTGCTCGACCCTAGGGACCATCTGCACATCACGAAAACGGCTCTGACGGTTGACGAGCTGCGGAGCCTGAGGGCACGGGGTACCCAAATGATCACGTTCAAAGGGCCAGACAGCGACAAGTCGACCAATATCCCTTTGACACTTTCCAGGCTGCTAAGCCTTCTTTGAAAGCGCATCCCGCCATGTCGCGCCACCCACATGATTTGAAGACCGAAGCTCTTGCCGTTCGTCAAGCGCTTCCACCCCGCGGCGATTTCGCCCTGTCTGAAATTCTCAGGCAGCCGAAATTCTTTGATTGGGTCGATTGCCGCCCCTCACAAGACTCGTCCTTCTCGATGTTTCTCGCAGGCGCCGACGACGGTGTTGCCTTGAGGTTTTTTTGGAATGGCCATTACGAAAGGACCACGTTACGGGCCTGGTCCTATTTCGCCCGGAGGAGCGACATCATTTTGGATATTGGAGCGCACACCGGCGCCTACACGCTGGCCGCGCTAGCCTCCAACGGCTCTGCCCAGACCATCTCGTTCGAACCGTACTTCATGAACTTTTCCCGCTTGAACATGAATTTGCGGGGGAACGGATTCAGTCCATCCAACGCCTACATGGTGGGCGTTGGCGAGAAAAGCGCTGTGATGCCCTTCTCGGTTTCCAGCGACGTGAGCTATCTGAGCTCGGGTGGTTCTGTCGGTGTTCGTGAGAATGCTCTCACGACGAATATCCAGGTGGTTGCGCTGGATGATTTCATCCCTGGAGCGATGGCTTCCCGCATCAAGTTGATCAAGATTGATGTCGAAGGATTTGAGGCGGCATGCCTGCGCGGCATGACCAACCTGGTGAGGAAATCTCGGCCGATCATTTTCTTTGAGTGCACAGACCGAGCCGCCGGCCTTGAAGTCCACAAGCAGCTGAGTCAACTGAGATACGTCTTCTTCGTCCCGGACGAAGTGACCGGGCAAGTCATCCGTGTGACGGAGATCGAACCGGCTGTCGATGCGAAGGGCGGGCTACTGATGAACCAGCTGAACCGCATTGCCCTTCCCAGCCAAGACCTGATCGAAGACCTCCAATCAGCCGTCCGCTAAGGCGGCAGGGCTAGGCCGCGCCTCAGGCGGCTTGCAGTCGTCCGCGTGCGTCTAGCAGGCAATCCTGGGCCGCGGCCTCGGACGAGCGCCAGAAGGGGCTGTCGGCCTGCTTGTCCTCGAACTGGCTGGCGACGCCGCGTGC
>JACCDH011051810.1_pt1 | contig 11856 bp, 7 predicted proteins | sample 7442481 | NCBI WGS metagenome assembly JACCDH01 (sample SAMN15323433, study PRJNA562643) | freshwater metagenome | isolation source: river surface water | place: USA:Blue River Watershed | collected 2017-08-15 | reverse complement strand
CTTTATACCCCTCTTTCACATTTTTACTAATACTAAAAAGTTGCTGTCTCAAAGGATCAAGCTGATCTGGGCCAACAAAGCTCTGACCATTTCCGAGTTGATTAATCATCGACTTAACTTTCATCGCCTCCGCGTACTGGATTGCTGAAATCTTACTAATCGCAGACATGTTTTCATGAGCATTTTGAAGAAGTGGAATCGCATCCTGCTCTAGTTGCTTCGCTAACAGAACATAATCGCTCTTTTTCTTCGCAGAATCAGTGATGGAATCTAGCATTATTTTTTCAGCAACACTTAACTTGCCTGCTTCTTCATTTTTCAAGAACGCCTCAGAGTCAATCCCAGATTCTTTCAACGTTTTCATCACATCTTTTTTTACTAATGCTTTCATTTTAGTGTTCGTTTCCATAAATTTTTTAGCGATGAGTTTTTCTTTCTCGGTCACTAAAATAATCTCCGCTTCTCGCTGAAACTCATCATGAATCTTCAAAGACCAATTTCCATTTTCCAGACCCTGGAGATGAATTCCATTCGCCTTACTAGGTCCTTTCAATAACTCATCCAACGAAGTGATCATATCGGTCGCAACAGAACGTCCAATTTCGGAAGTCGCAAGTAACTGGTTATTACTTCGTATAACCTGTTCAAGTAATCTTTTCTGAAGGCCCACGTCTGCGATGTTTTCACCCTTGAGTACTTGAGCGAGGTTTTGTAAATCCGTTGAGAATGTATAAACCTCTTCTGCTGACATGAATCTTCCGTAACCTGTATCAACACCGAGTAGTTTGGATGAATTTTTGGTTGAAAAAATCACATGATAGACCGAGTCCTCTCCCGCATTTGCTTTGGCAAAAAACATCGCATGCCGACTTTCATGTTTAGCAGTTGAGTTCACGTAGTCTGAAAGAAGGCTCAAGGCCTGATTGGGACCAAGGTCAACTTGTTTAGCTGAAGATAAAAAATAACCATTGGAACTTAAGATTGCATTGTCACGAAGACTCACCGTTATCTTTGCTAAACCAAATCGCTCTTTCACTCTTTGAAAGAAAAGAAAGGCGTTCTTTGACGTCGGAGCATGAGAAAAATCAAGCTCTAGTGTGAGTGCCCCATTGCTATCTGGAACAAGTCTTGATGGAATTCCTTCATCGGCATAGAGTTCATGCATCCTTTTTAAATACGTATTATTGATAGCGTTGAGTTCCTCACTCAGTTGGTTGTACTGAGAATCAATGGCCTTCATTCTATTTGTCACGGCTTCAGACGGATCTTTAACTTTACTTAGTTCTTTGTATTGATTCTTGAGCTCGTTCATGACACTTCCTTTCTGATGCGCTTTAGACACATCATCGAGTAAAGGAGTGACCTTTCCGATAGAAACCTTCAGCACCTCTTCCTCATCAGCAAGATTTTGTGCAAGCCTTGCACTAAGCGACGAGCTCATTACAGGTGCGGACCCTTTGCCTAAAAGATGATCTGCAAATTGATAGCCTGATTGATAAATCCTGCTATTAAGAGCGCTCAGGGCCCTTAGGCCACTATACTTGGCGGCGACGCCCATGATTTTTGCCGTTTCTTGATAGGCCTTAGAAAGAACCAAGGCCTTGTGGCCGGCAGAAATCTGAGTAATACTTTGACGAGTCAGAGCGGAGATGGGCTTAACGACTCCCTGGCCAATGGCCTTGACCGGAACTTTAGCTAGACTCATCCCAACTTGAACGGCCTTCACCTCAGCCAGTTTATCAACGGCCGCGACGATTTTTTTATAATTTTTTGAACTCTTAATGGCCGTTGCAAAGGCCCTTGCCTCCGAGGCACCTTTGGCCACACTACTCATGGTGAATCCCGCAAAAAACTCTGTTGCAAAGAAGGAGAGAACAACTCCCGCACTTGAGCAAATGCCATTGATTTTTGCCTGGCAGTTCATGCAGCTCCACCCCCGGGCCGGAACTAAGCAAGTGCTCATCCGAGGAACCCCACTCCACTTCTCACAGAAGATATCTTCTTTCACCCAAAGTTTAGTGCCTTCCCAGAACATTACGCCAAAATTTTTAATCCACTGAAGAGGATTCGCTTTAAAGGAGTTCACATCCTCTGTACTCATATTATTCAGGAGTTGTTGCGCATCAGAGGTCTTGTCTTCAATTCCCACAATGTCATCCCAAAAATTTCCCAATTTACGAGCAGTCCATTCTACTGAACCAACAGCAACATCCCAAAGAAGTGTGACCATATCCAAGAGAGACTTCGCCAAAGTGGTGGCCACATTTGTTACACAATCGTTTTGTGAACTTATACATCCAGATGGTTTTTGTCCTAAGATACCTTCACGAATGTAATTCACACCATTCGTCAGACCAGAGAGGATAGTGCACATGACGGCCTTATCACAATCACTCTCGTCCTTTTCACAAGAGACTTCTTGAAGAAGCTTATTCTCAATTGAGACTTGGGTCTGTGGACTTGAACAGTGTACACAATCTTTATCCGAACTAAGACTTCCGAGCTTTGCGTGTATCTTTGGTAAAAAATCATTCGCACTTTTCACTCTTAGGGCGAGATTTTTACAGAGCATTTTTTCCGAAGACGTAATTCCGTCTTCACAAGATTTAGAAAAATCTAATAGGTCTTGCTCCATTTCTTTTTGAAGCATCTTTGCGGACTGAAGCATTTTCTCGACGTTTGTCTTTTTGAAATCTTCCTGGGCCTGTTTCAATGAGTGAGGAGTCTCATTCGGGAAAAAAGAATCCATCGTTTTTTTAAGATCTAAGCACGGGGAAGCATTGAGTTCTTTATCTGTGCATCGTTCTTCTACCCAAGAAACCAGTGCCGAAAATTCATCATCACGAACATGATCGGCCAGAGATAAAAAATCTCGGGACGAATCGTAGAATTCTTTCTGGCAAAGTCCAAAAAGATTTTCTCGTGCGGCATCTTTAAGACAAATCTGCTCTCCGAAAAGAGACGGATTACAAAGAATTTGCCCCGTAGGGCACCCTAGGTAACGTTTATAAAATGCATGACCTTTTATCTGAGTTAAACAATCCTCTCCTCTTTTCCTAAGGCCTACCCAACCAGCAGCAGAACAGTCATCCTGACTCTTTTGGGGTGCAAGACTCCCCATAGTTTTTTGAATCTCAGCAATTAAAAAAGCCTTCTCCTCTGGGGCCAAATTCTTCCAATTGATAGGAAACAGGTTCACACCCGCAAAACTTAAGGAATAGCTAAAAAAGAGTAGTAAAATCAAAAACTTCATCTATTAAGTTTTCGGTAAGAATTGGTAAAGATTGAGAGTTATTCTTAGTCATCGATTTCATCTATCTCCTCATAGAAAACAAAGATTAGTCAAAAACTCGGTCCTGGTAGAACATGGGATCAAGAGTGTATCAAAAAAACTATGGAGGACCTCTATGAACACAATTATTAACTCGAAAGTACCAGACTTTAAAGTTCAGGCCTATCACAATGACTCGTTTAAAACAGTCACAAACAAAGACTTAGAAGGAAAGTGGGCCATCTTCTTCTTCTACCCTGCGGACTTCACTTTTGTTTGCCCAACAGAATTAGTGGACATGGCCGACAAATATGAACAGCTTAAAAAATTAGGTGTCGAAGTTTACTCAGTAAGCACTGACACACACTTCGCCCACAAGGCCTGGCATGACACTTCTGAATCTATCAAAAAGATCAACTACCCGATGCTCGCTGATCCTACTGGAGCGCTGTCGAGGGCCTTCGGTGTTTACATTGAAGAAGAAGGTTTAGCGTACAGAGGGACATTCCTCGTAGATCCTGATGGAAAAATTAAACTCGCTGAGGTTCAAGACAATGGAATCGGCCGAAACGCGGATGAGCTCTTCAGAAAGGTTCAAGCGGCGCAGTTTATTCGCAATCACCCTAATGAAGTCTGCCCAGCAAAATGGAAACCAGGTGCAGAAACACTTAAACCTGGTCTAGATCTCGTTGGAAAAATTTAAATTTAAAGAGGTATCTATGTTAGACCAGAATATTTTAGAACAACTCAGATCAGTGTACCAAACCTTGGAAGGAGAGGTCACACTTGTCTACTCGAAATCTGACCATGAAAAACAACCACAACTGGTTGAGCTTGTAACAGATCTCAAGTCGACCTCTGGCAAATTGAAAGCCCGAGAATCAGCAGAGTTTTCTAAAGTCCCTCGTCTAACACTCGACTACCAGGGAACACCAACAGGAGTAAGCTTTTTAGGTATTCCCGGTGGACATGAGTTCACGTCTCTGGTTCTTGCGGTTTTAAACGCTGATGGGAAAGGAAAACTCCCTGATCAGTCGATTCTCTCGAGAATTAAAAAAATCCAAGGCCCAATTGAGCTCAAGACTTACATTTCCCTGAGCTGCGAGAATTGCCCAGAAGTCGTTCAAGCACTGAACCTCATGGCGCTCATCAGGACCGATATGAAACACACCATGATTGACGGTGAGTTTTTTCAAGATGAGCTCACGACACTTGGTATCCAAGGTGTTCCTAGTGTGATGAAGGGAGATAAACTCATCAGCTCGGGGAAAATTGGTCTTGTAGATTTGATCTCGAAACTTGAAGATGAATTTGGAATCGATCAAAGCGCTGCCGTTAGTACGGCAGATTTAGATCTAGGATTGTTTGATGTGGTAGTCCTTGGTTCTGGTCCAGCAGGAGCTTCCGCTGCAATCTATTCGGCACGCAAAGGCCTTAAAACGGCCATCGTCGCTGAGAAAATGGGGGGCCAAGTCCAAGACACGAAAGGGATTGAAAATCTTATTTCCGTTAAATACACCGAAGGTCCCCAGCTTGCGGCCAAACTCGCTGAGCATATCTCAGAGTACAACATAAAGCTCCTCGAACACCGAAGAGTTAAATCTGTCACAAGCACAAACGGAATCAGTTCAGTCGTTCTTGAAAGTCAGGAATTCTTCCAAACCAAATCTCTCATCGTCGCCACAGGGGCCAAATGGAGAGAGCTCGGGATACCGGGAGAAAAAGAATTTCTCGGTCGTGGGGTGGCCTACTGCCCACACTGTGATGGGCCTTACTTTAAGGGAAAAGATGTCGCAGTTGTTGGTGGCGGGAACTCTGGTGTTGAAGCCGCCATTGATCTGGCCGGTATTGTAAAGTCTGTGACTCTTTTTGAATACATGCCAACACTCAAGGCCGATAAGGTTTTGGTTGATAAATTGGAATCCCTTCCTAATGTAAAAATCATCCGAAACGCCCGGACCTCAAAAGTCATTGGTGACAATGGTAAAGTGGTTGCTCTGGAATATGAAGAAAGAGAAACAAATGAACTCAAGGCAGTCCCTTTAGAAGGAATTTTTGTCCAGATTGGGCTTGTTCCTAATAGTAGTTTTCTTAAAGGTGTGGTCGAGCTCAACTCATTCGGTGAAGTTGTAATCGATGGAAAATGCCGCACAAATGTTAAAGGTATTTACGGTGCTGGAGATGTGACAACCGTTCCGTATAAGCAAATTATTATAGCCATGGGCGAAGGGGCCAAGGCCGGACTTGCATCCTTTGAAGATTTAATGCTTCATTCATAAAAATGGCAAAAATTATGGGCATGGGACATCAGAAAAATTTACGATGTCCCATTTAAATTAAGGGTTTCCCAATCGTGAAGAATAGTTCTCATTAAAACGACAGGACTTGAATGATGATTGGGAAATGTTTAACAAGAGTAACCTCCATTCATTTTGGCTTATCGCAGGTGTTGTTCTCGCGGTAGTCACTCTCGCAAAACACGCCTCTTGGTTTACCTCAGACATAGGCCTCTGTTGTCTCTTAGGACTCTTTCTAATATTTGGACATTCGAGATGGAAACTTCTCCACCGCCAAGAAGCTCCAGAGAAGAGAGGGAATCTCAAGAAAATAAAATCAACGGACTTTGCTAAAATAAAAACTCACATCTCAAACCATCTTGTGGGACATGGCCCGGGTATTCTTACGATTCTTAAAACTCTCAAACGTAATATGGCCTTAATTGGAGAGCAAAAACATCTGGGGAGTTTTCTCTTAGTGGGGCCTACTGGTACTGGTAAAACTCTCTTCGCCGAACTTCTTGCAGACGCTCTCTATGGAGATGAATCATTCATAAAAATTGCCATGAACCAAGACGGAATGAGAGGCGAAAGTATTATTGAAATTCTACTCAAGGCCATGAAAAAAAATCCTTACCGAGTTGTTCTCTTAGATGAAATCGACAAGGCCCGAGAGGATATCCAGGCAAGTCTCTACAACTTTCTTGAATCTGGTCAAATCATGGATCCACAAACAGGAGAATGGTACCACTGCCCAGGTCTCGTGATCATCGCAACGACGAATGCGGGATCAGAGAGTGGTTTTGAGACCCAGTCAACTGACAGGAGCTACGAACTCCTGGAACATGTTGCGAGTCACTCCTCTATGAAAAAGGCCCTCCTTGCTCGCTTTGAAGGTCTATTTTGGTTTGGAGAACTCTCTCCTGAGGAGATTGTGAAAATTGGGATTATGCAAGTCACTGGGTATTACAACCAATTCGGCATTCAGGTCAACTACGTCTGCCCTGAGGCCATCATCGAGATCATGAAAGAAAACTTTCGCTTTAAAGGGTTTGGCGTTCGGCAGATGATTCAGGTTGTGAGACATAAATCGGATCCAATTATTGCGGCTGCCAGAGCAAACGGCTGGGAGGAAGTGCAGATTACATTTGATCAAAATGGAACCATCAAACCCCATGGGATGACTAAAAAGAGAGCTGTCGCATGAAATATTTTTATCGCGACAAACTCCTTCTTTTGTGTCTAGTGGGCTCACTTTTATCCTTTGGATTTTTAGCGCAAAAAAAAATTCAACCACTCTTTAAAAATAAATACACGGATCTTCCTAAAACTGACGAAAAGTACAAGAAAATTGAAGACCAGTTGCAGAAGCTCAGTCACCAAGTGAGTTTACTTGTTGCTCAAAAACAGAGCACACAAACGGTGCTAAATCGTGCTCCGGCAGATGCTCCACTCGCAACTGATCAACCAGCACCACTGCAAGCAGCACTCCCTACAACGACTCCAAAACTGCGACCGAAAAAAGGGGATCATACTTGGCTCGTTGGAAAAAGCGATATGGCCGACACACCAGAGCTCGCTCTTGCTCTTCTGAACTGTATCGAAGGTGATCAAATCACCCTCGAAGAAGGTCTACATGAGATCAGCCTCGACCTCATCAAAGTTAAAGTCCTTACGATTGAAGGAAAAACAAACGCAAAGATCAGCTATAACCATGTCTTAAGCATTCCAAAATTTGACGAGCTCACTTTCAAAAATCTTGAACTCGGGTTATCCGATCATCTGTTAAGTTTCATCAACTTTAACGGACGCGATTCAAAAATTATTTTTGATCACGTTAAGATGAATCACCCTAAGCTTCTTCTAAACTTTAGGGACATAAACATCTCCATTAATGATTCTGAATTTTCAGGAGTAAGTCTTCGGTTTTCGGGATCAAGCCAAGCAGTGATCACAAATAGCATTCTGGATAAGGGTCACAACGCCATCACTCTCGCGGACAAGGCCAATTTAGACATTAGTCAAACTCACCTTCTCAATTTTTCGAATGTTGCCCTAACCTCTGACTCTCTTCAGGCAAAACTAAAAGGTGAGAGGATCAACATTTCGACAGGGAGCTACGCTTTCTGGGGGAAATTTAATCCTCTCAATGCTCAAATTTCAAACAGTAAATTTCACGGACTTAAAGAATTCGCACTTGCAGGAACAACTGTTGAATGCTCACTTTGTGAAAAGTACAACATTCAGCGCTAGGAGCTATATGACTGACGACTTAAAAAAATTAACGAACTGGTCACGCTTAGAAAAACTTCTCGAGGCCAACCAAGAGTCTAACGAGAGAGATATTAAAGAGATTGATTTTTTCAATCACTGCCGGAGTAAAGTCAAAGGTCAGGACCCAGTCATTAAAGATGTTTGTCATCTCGTGAGCCTTGAGTGGCTTAAGAAAAAGAGAACTCGCCCTGTTGCGAACCTTCTATTTCTCGGAAGTACCGGAACAGGAAAAACTGAACTTGCAAAATCCATGGCCTCGTTTCTCTTCAACGATGAAAAAGCGCTCTTAAGATTCGACTGTTCAGAATTTACAGGCACACACTCTAAAGATCGCCTCATTGGCCCGCCTCCAGGGTACGTTGGAGCAGAGCAAGGGGGACAACTCACAAGACCCATAATGTCTCAACCAAAACGTGTGATTCTTTTTGACGAAATAGAAAAGGCCCACAATTCGGTTTTTGATTTGTTCTTACAAATGATGGGCGAAGGAAGACTCACAGACCAGAGCACCGGCATCACTGCCGACTTCACTCAGTCGCTCATCATCCTGACATCAAACGCACTCGCTAAGCAGATGTTAGATTTAAAAAATCAATTCCAAGACAACTATGAACTTGCAAACGCCGTTAAAAGCACACTCAGTGATTCCCAAGTTTTTAGACCCGAGATCCTTGGACGGATGGACCGCGTGTGTGTCTTTGATCCACTTGAAGGGCCCGTCATGGCAGAGATTGCTCTGCTTAAAATTTATAAACTCGCAAACGACTATGGAGTGTGTCTCCACTATATAGCCGCAGAAGCAGTGATGGATGTGCTCATTAAAAATAAGAAAATTAACCGCTTTGGAGTGAGAGAACTTGAAAGGATTGTGTTTGATCTTTTCGCCTCACCACTGGCGGAGATTAAGCGCTGTGGCTCTAAAAAGGCCAAAATCGATGTCTCGCCAGATGGAAGCTTTAAAGTTGAAAAGATGGCAGCCTAAGGAGAATCTATGAATGCTCATGGCCCGAAAATACTTTCCTCACAGACTCAAACTCGTCGAGATGCTCAAGTGTCTTTTACGCGTAAAACGACTCAAAAGAATCATAAAAACTCTCTTGCCGTTTTCGTGTTCGTGGCCCTTCTAGGAAGTGGGGGCCTCTTTTTGATGAACCAACATGAGTCGTTTGAGAAGGATCAAAAAAAACAGATCGTGAATTCTCAGAAAGCTGAATTCATCAAAAAATTTCTCATGCTCAGTAAATCAGAATTTGAACAAGTTCCCCAGATCAATAAAAATCCTGCGCATACTCTGCATAAAATCGACGCAAAAAATTTACCAGCTGCGGTGCCTGGAGTTAATCGCCAAATCGGCCAGGCCCATGATCATAGTATCTCTCATCACGCTCCCGAATCTACTCCACCATCGTACGAAGATGACGAACAAAGGAAGGCGCAAGAAAGTGAGGCCCTAAGCCTAAGTCACGCAGAACAAATTGAAGCGGCCCATACGGAAGAGAGAGATGACTATCGTCAAAAAATAGCTGAACAGGAGGCACGCTACCAACAGGCCATGGATCAAGTGAATGCGCAAATCACGAGTACTACTCCAAGCTCGACTAAAATACATCAAAGTATCCCCTACAGACTTATGATGAAAACCGCCTACATGGTGCCAGAGAACCCGGAATTTGGACTCTTTAAAGGGGCCATCACCAAGTGCTACATCTCAGGCCATGATATGCACTGGATAGACCCTTCTGGCTGGATTCTTAAGCATGTTGAAAAAGACGAACCAGTCACCGGTAACGTTCTCGTTGCCCGAGAGATTATCAATAGCAGCGAGAAAGGAGTTGTGGTGACTGTCTATGAAAATGGCTACGAAATATATGACTCACAAGGAACTCTCATTAGCGCTGGGAACAGGAAATAAAAACGCTGAAGCTACTTGATCTGCAGCTTCAGTCTAATGAGCGCCATGGATAGCGATGCCTTTGCCCAGTTGAGCGGAGTGATCGGAGAGGGCACATAAACACGCTCATCTCCATGGACTAAAGTATTTATACTTTCTGGTAGAGCAAAGTTTTGAACTTTCTTGCCATCGGCCCCAAGAACCACGCCTTCTTTAGGTGTTAATTGACCCAAGGCCCTCTTAAAATGAAGCTTCGCAAGTCTTAGGTACTGGGGATGAGTTTGAGCAAACTGCAAATAAATCATGGACAGTTTTGAATCAAAAAACCATTGAGCCTCTGTATTAGGCAGGAACGCCGAAAATCGTTTCTGAAATGAATGAGGGTCAGATGAATCACCAGTTAACTCAGGAAGACCCTGGGCCACATCCTTTTTAATCCAGTAATTTCCTCCCTGGTAGCTATCTAATGAGTAGCGAATCACTCCATATGGACGAATAAGTTTTTCAAGAATTGTGAGTGCGAGAAGCTTTTCGCTTGCCGAGAGATCTTTCAGTGGCATAGGAAGAAAAAGATTAAATAATGCCGCATCTTCTCGTCGGTACTCAGGCGCGTAAGGACTATGGTCAGGAGACTCCCCTCCCAGAGATAAATTCTTTCGCACTCTTGCGTAGCCGTTCTTGATCAGTTTATCGACAACGGATTTATTCCAATTTGTTTTGATCACTTTGTTTTTACCATCGCGCCAGTTTTCCAAGGCCTTCACGACAAGTGAAACACTTGACGTATTCACCTTACTGATTTCTTCCCACGCCCCTGCGTCTGAAAAATTCCAGTACTTAATTGCATCAAAATAAGGAACAAAAAGATTCAAAACCTCTTGCCTAGCTTTTGTTACATCACTTGCAAGAAGTAATTTTTTCTCTAACGCCACACTAAGCCCCAAGAGGAACAGTCCGTGAGCATCATTTTGCCGATGATTCCAGACTTCAGGCCTGCCGTCTTTCATGACATCCTCAAAGTTAGGACTCTTTGAATTAAAGCGGATATGAGGCACAAGCATGCCGTCTTGACTCGCAAGAGCAGGATTCGCAATGATGTGCTTAAACCGCACTCTTTGCGCGTCAGTTGAATAATAGTCCCAAAGTGCCATTAAAAGACGCTTGGCCTTTAGATGTTCATTTCTTTCAAGAAGAGAGAAGTAAACCCAAACAGAATCTCTCACCCAAACGGCGTCGTAATTTGTCTCATCACTCTCCTCGTCTTCTTTACGATTTGATGCCTTGACGAATCCTTTCTCAGTCAGCTCAACCTCAAGCGGAGTCTTCAAAAGCGTCTCTAGTTCGCCCATTTTTTTTACATTCAACTCTCCCTGAATAAAGGGAGTTAAACTGGGTTCCGCCATCATGACAAAATCACCATCTGCTGTGAGAACAGGATGATAAAGTTTTTTCTCTTTTTTATGGCTTGTACAGGAAGAGATGATAATTGCCATTAGTATAAGTGCTTTCATGGTTGACCTCGATTTTAGTCAACCATATAAAACAATCTTAGTTCTGGCAAAAAAGAGTTTTCACAGACTGGTCAAGGTCCCCATCTAAATGTGCTCTCTCATCAATTGATGACAAACAGGCCTTGATGCGGGGGACTTCTGGATGAGAAGGGATAACGCCATCTTGATAAGCTGGCAATGAGTAAAGTATAAGATCTCTCTCTCGAAAGGCCAACGATGAAGTTGTCTCGATGTCAGGTGTAATACCAATCTGCTGAACACTAACACCACTAGGCCGTAAGAAATAATATTTTGTCGACATTTGAAAGACCCCTGTACCAGAAATCTGATCACTTCTTTGGCCACATCCTTTACCAAAAGAAGTTTCTCCGACGATCACGGCCCTCAAATGATCACGAAGACCTCCTGCGAGCATCTCAGATGCACTTGCTGACCCAGAATTTATTAAAACAACCAACTTATCATTCACTGGAAATCGAGATGGAGGTGGTGGAGTGTACCTCTGTTGCTGACCAGGAAAGATTCCCCCATTCAATGGGAAATGATGTGAATCTTCCTCCCCTCCGGCCGTAAAGATTGGATCAGGGTTAGAAGGAGTGACATCCGATTGTGATTTTTCTCTAAAGTTATAGT
>JACCDH010938640.1_pt1 | contig 11857 bp, 6 predicted proteins | sample 7442481 | NCBI WGS metagenome assembly JACCDH01 (sample SAMN15323433, study PRJNA562643) | freshwater metagenome | isolation source: river surface water | place: USA:Blue River Watershed | collected 2017-08-15 | reverse complement strand
CACGACGCTGCTGCTGTTGTCACGCGACTGGCTGACGAAGACGTTCTCGACCTTGCGGGTGTCGGTGGACAGGCCTTCGACGAAAAAAATCCGGTCGCCGGCGGCAGATTCCTGAAACTTGCCGGGAGAAATGCGCGAGATATCTTCACGGTTGCGAAAGCGCTCCTTGTACTCGGCAGAGAGACGGCTCGCCCACGGCGTGAGCCACAGCGACAACGCTGCCGTCAGCAGCACGAGCGGGATACCGACCGACATCACCGGCCTGATCCAGCGCATCAGCGACAACCCGGACGCAAACCAGACGATCATCTCGGAATCCTGATAGCTGCGGGCGACGACCAGCAGCACGGCAATGAAGGCTGTCAGCGAGATGATGACCGGCATGTAGACCAGCGCGGCGAACCCCAGCAGGGCCACGACATCACCAGACGCAACCCGGCCGCCTGCGGCATCGCCGAGGATACGGATCAACATCACGGTGATGACGATAGTGAACAGTGTCGTGAACACGGCACCGACAGTGTTCAGCAGCTCGCGGCGTATGGCGCGCTGAAAAATCATCCGGGGACTATAATTGACAGGATTAAAGGAGCGGCCATGGACTTTAGCATAAAAGCTTTTAATACAAAAAACGCAATCGCCCTGCACAAATCGTCGTGCATTGCAGTCGGCATCTATGAAGGTGGCAAACTCACCGCCGCCGCCAAGGCGCTGGACCAGAAAGGCTCGCTGAGCGCTGCCGTCAAGAGCGGCGACATCACTGGCAAGCCCGGCACGACGCTGCTGGTTCACCGCGCAAGCGGCCCGGCAAAGCGCGTGCTGCTGGTGGGCCTCGGCACGGAAGACGGCGTGACCGATCGGGGATACACGTCGGCGGTGCAGGCCGTTGCCCGCGTGTTCGCGACCCTGGGTGCCAGCGATGGCCTGCTCGCGCTGCCGCTTGACGCAGTAAAAGGGCGTGATGCGCACTGGGCACTGCGAGCAACCGTGATCGCCCTGCGCGAGAGCGTGTTCCGCGCCGATGGGCTGAAGAGCAAGAAAGATGAGAGCGCATCCGGCGTGCGCAAAGTCACGCTGGTGGTCGATGCGGCGGATGCCGCAACCAAGCGCTCGCTGGCCCAGAGCGTTGCGCTGGCCAATGGCATGGATCTGGCCAAGACCCTCGGCAACCTGCCCCCGAATATCTGCACACCGACCTACCTCGCCGACACCGCCAAGAAAATCGCGCGGGAATTCCGTCTGGGCGTCGAAGTCCTCGATCGCAAGCAGCTCGAAGCGCTGAAAATGGGCAGCTTCCTGTCAGTGACCAATGGCAGCGAGCAGCCGCCGAAGTTCATCGTGCTCAAGCACATGGGCGGCAAGGCCAAAGACGCACCCATCGTTTTGGTCGGCAAGGGCATCACGTTTGACACCGGCGGCATTTCGCTCAAGCCTGGTAGCGGCATGGATGAGATGAAATACGACATGTGCGGTGCCGCCTCGGTGCTCGGCACCATGCGCGCTGTCGGCGAGATGGATCTGCCGCTGAACGTGATCGGCGTGATACCGACCTGCGAGAACATGCCCTCGGGACGCGCGACCCGCCCCGGAGATATCGTCACCTCGATGTCCGGTCAGACGATCGAGATCCTGAACACCGATGCCGAAGGCCGCCTGATCCTGTGCGATGCCCTCACCTACGTCGAGCGCTTCAAGCCCGCCTGCGTGATCGATATCGCCACGCTGACCGGCGCTTGCGTGACCGCCCTCGGTCATCACAACACTGGTCTGTTCACCCGCCATGATGACGCGCATGACGAACTGGCCAACCAGCTGATTGCAGCCGGAAAGTATTCGAATGACACCGCATGGCGCATGCCTATCGAAGACGCGTATCAGGAACAACTGAAGTCAAACTTCGCCGACATCGCCAATATCGGCGGCCCGCCCGGCGGCAGCATTACCGCTGCCTGCTTCCTGGAACGCTTCACCAAGAAATATACGTGGGCGCATCTGGATATCGCGGGTACCGCATGGAAGAGCGGCGGTGCGAAGGGTGCAACCGGACGGCCGGTGCCGCTGCTGACCACCTTCTTGCTGGACCAGCTGAAACGCTGACGTTCGTTCCGTCGTGATTCACGTGAACAAGGGAGCTTCGGCTCCCTTGTTCATTTCTGCCGTTCCAAAAATCCACACGCAGAGAAACAACGTACTAGTAGCTCGCGCTATTTGAAAAAATCCGCCCGCCGGAAAATACTGTAAGGGCTCGTGCCAGACAAAAGACTGTCTCCAGCACGAATGCGAGCCGCTCTCGCATCGACATGCCCGATTCCTGCCTGAATTGCTTTAGACATATGGCCCCGGATCCGGCAACCCCCTAACGACTTCACGAGGCCAGCTATGCCGATCAAAACCGAAGCCATCGCAAACATCATGAAAACGGCCCGTGGACTGACCACGCTGAACATGCTCAAGTCAGCAGGAATTATTGGCACAGCCGGTAGCGACACCCTGCAAGGCACACAGCAAGCTGATCTGATCAGCGGAGGCGAAGGCTCCGACACCCTGTCGGGGGGAGACGGAAACGACAGCCTCAATGGCGGTGCAGATAACGATTTTCTCTACGGAGACAACGGCGATGATGTGCTAATTGGAGACACGGGCAACGACTTGCTGGAGGGTGGCGCAGGCTCGGACAGGCTGATAGGTAATCTGGGTGATGATATTTACTACACCGACGGCTACGACATTATCGTGGAAGCGGTCGATGAGGGCACCGATACCGTCATCATCATGAATTATGTATTTCCATACATTATGGAGGCCAATGTCGAACATCTTGAAAACCGGTCAGGACTGAGTTTTCACGGCATTGGCAATGAACTGTCAAATATCATGATCGGCGGTACAGCCAGTGACCGGCTCGAAGGACGGGACGGCGACGATATTCTTGGCGGAGGAGCCGGCAACGATGTGTTGGAAGGTGGCAGCGGTGACGATTTGCTGTCCGGCGGTACCGGCAGCGACACACTGATTGGCGGATCGGGAAATGATGCGTATGTGATTACTGATGAAACTGACCTCATTATCGAATCTGATAACGGCGGAAATGACAGCGTTCAGACCAACCTCAGCAGCTATACACTGCCAACGTTCACTGAAAATCTTGAATACATAGGCAATGAAGATTTTTTTGATGGCAACGGCAATGAGTTGGGGAACATTATTCAAAGTAACGCCTATATCAATACCATCTACGGATTTGGCGGAGATGACCATCTGATCGGCGGCGATAACTATGACTTCCTGTCCGGTGGAGAAGGAAATGATGTTATCGACGGCATGCTTGGATTCAACATGCTGGTGTATGCAGACAGCTTGAATGCTGTAGATGTCGATCTCCGCCGCGGAACTACGCTGAGTCTGTCTGGCAATGATGTATTTATCAATATCGGCAATATATCCGGCAGTAAAAATGACGACGTTTTAACTGGTGATCAGCAGGATAACTACATTTACGGCTACGACGGTTCCGACCAAATTGATGGCATGGAAGGAAATGACACCCTATGGGGAGAAGATGGCGATGACTGGATAAAAGGTGGCGATGGAGATGATCTTATTTATGTTGAAATAAGCAACGACACGGTAGATGGCGGCGGAGGAACCGATACGGTGTCCTATTCAGGAGTCATCATTTCGACCCCGCTGGAAATCAACCTGACTACTGGATATGGAAAAAAATACTTTCTGCACAGATAATACACGTGGATTATCTGTCAGAGATTGAAAACATTATTGGCTCCGACGGAATAGATCAGATCATCGGCGACGATAATAATAATTATCTTGATGGTGGTCACAGTGCTGATGTACTGAAAGGTATGGCGGGTAGCGATACTCTGGCGGGCGGCACCGGCGATGACGATCTCGATGGAGGCATCGGAGATGATACTTTACTGGGCGAATTAGGAAATGACCTTTTGAGAGGCAATGAAGGTAATGACACCCTGAATGGTGGAGATGGATACGACGAAATAGAAGGTGGGGCCGGAGAGGATGTTTTGCTGGGCGGCCTTGGTGAGGATGTTTTGAATGGGAATGATGGCAATGACGTCGTAAACGGCGGAGATGGAAAGGATGAGCTGAACGGAGGTAGCGGTGACGATAGGTTAGCGGGTGGCCTCGGTGACGATCTGTATCGCGTTGATTCATCAAACGATACGATCGAAGAACTCTCGGGTGGCGGCATCGATAATGTGATTGCACAGGTGTATTACTACCAGCTTGCTGACCATGTAGAAAATATTCGAAACGAGTATCTGTTTGGCGCAACCTTGTTGGGGAATGATATCTCAAACAAAATTGAAGGAAATAACCTTGGCGATCGGCTTTTCGGCAAAGGTGGAAATGACCTTCTTATTGGGGGAGATGGAAACGACTTTATTGAGGGAGGAGCTGGCGATGATGATATTCAGGGAGGCGAAGGAATAGATACCGCATCATTTTTTGATTCATTGCATGGAGTCACGATAGCAATAGACGGGATAAGCGGGAAAATGATTGCTTCATCTATTGACGGCAGTGATACATTAGAAGAAATTGAAACGATCGTTGCAAGTCAGTTTGATGACATGCTTTCTGGAGACACATACTCCAACACGATTTATGGCGAGGATGGGAATGACAGTATTGATGGCGCTGAATTAAATGATGATTTATACGGCGGAAGCGGAAATGATACGTTCTTTGACTGGCAAGGGCACAATACGATAGAAGGCGATTCCGGAAGTAATACCTTTTCTTACCAGCAGTTTCAGTCTTCTGGGTTGTTTTCCCCGACGGTTACCATCGACCTTGGCGAGAAAAAATCGTATGTTGAAGCCGATCTTTTTGCTTACGATTCGCTTGGTCTACCGTCCCCTCGCATCATTTCGAGTAGCAATCAGTTCAGCAATATTCAGAATGCTATCGGCTCAATAATAGCTGACCGAATCATCGGGGATGCCGGTGCAAATTATCTCAACGGATTAGACGGCCACGATTCTCTGACAGGAATGGGAGGCGATGACCGAATTGATGGCGGCAATGGAAACGACACGGTGTCTTATGACTACCTGACGACCAATGAATGGGTGATTGCTTCGTTAATAACGGGTGCACGTGTTTTTGATACCGAGAACCAGCAAGTCGAGCTCGATGAACTCGTCAATATTGAGAATCTGGTTGGAAGTCAGAGCAATGATCGACTGACCGGAAATGATGAAGCAAACACGCTCTCCGGTGGAAATGGCACGGATTATCTGTATGGCTTGGGCGGAAACGATACGTTAATCGGAGGAGCTGGTGAAGATCACATCGATGGCGGCGACGATATCGATACTATTGACTTAAGGTCAGCAGCGTCTTTCATTTATGCCAACCTGACTGAGGGACAAACCTTTTCTGACGGCTTCACGGATTATTTGCAGAACATAGAGAACATTTTTGCCAGTCGCTTTGATGACCAGATCATTGGCGATGCAATGGATAATTTTTTCGACGGCGGCGATGGCAACGATACGATTTCAGGCGGTTCAGGTAACGATGTATTAGTTGATCTCGGCGGCACAAACTCTCTCGACGGAGAAGACGGCATTGATACCGTCAGTTTTGCATCTGCGGGAGCCCGTGTCAATGCAAGCCTATTCCATCAAACAGCAAGTTATCTCTCATCCGCCATACAGCATACAAGCTTTTTATCTCAATTACTTTCTATAGAAAACATTATTGGAAGCGCGTTTGATGATGAATTTGAAGGGAACGAATTTGATAATAGTATTGACGGCGGCAGCGGGAACGATATGGTTTCATATAATTACCTTAGCGCAGGGATGGGGGTTGAGGTATTTTTAGGAAATGGCATTGCCCAGGTATTTTACGAATCTGAAAAAAACACTGGAATTTATCAATACCAAGAATTTGATATTTTAGCCTCAATGGAAAGCGTGACTGGAAGCTCCGGTGCGGATTTATTAATTGGGAGCAATTTGGATAATGTATTGATCGGTGGCTCTGGCGCTGACTCATTAATTGGCGGCGGCGGGAACGACAAGATATACGCAAAGCTTGGAGAGGACGCCATTATCGATGGAGGCGAAGGATCGGATACGCTTTATTTAACGAACACAATGGTAACGGCTACACGACAACTTCTACCTGATTTATCTTCAAGCGCATATTTTTCTGGAATTGAAAACATAAGTACTGGCTACCTAAACGACAAAATCTTTGGCAGTTCAGCTGACAATTGGATTGATGGAGGATCAGGAAACGACATAATCTCGGGTTACGATGGAAATGATGTGCTTCTTGGCGGTGACGGATTTAACTTCATCGAAGGCGGCTTAGGACATAACCTGATCGACGGATCTGGAGCAAGTACGCCTGATGGTCGAACTATCGCCACCTATAGCGTCTCCGCTTCTCTCAGTATTGATCTGAGCAAAGCAAGTAACAATGCCACATTGCTCAATCCTGCCGACTCAAACTTCATACTGATTGACGATTACATTGATGTCGCTGGTGTACGCTCCGGATCGGGAAACGACATAATTGCCGGCAATGGCGGAAACAATGCTCTGCTTGGACAAGGCGGAAACGACACAATATTTGGGCGAGATGGCAACGATATACTTGATGGCGGCGTTGGATCGGATACCTTGTCAGGTGGATTTGGTGTTGATTTATTTGTTTTTCAAAGACAAAGTTCAGAGCCTAACTTTATCAGAGAGACGGACTTCATCAATGATTTTGGGCTTGGGGGAAGCGAAAAAATCGACATTACAGATTTTGATCAATTGAATTCAAATCAATTAACTATAACGAACTTTGATAATCACTCCGTAATTCGGATATCAGATACTAATTATGAGCACTTGATTTATGTTGAAGGTCCAGCCGCAAGAACCTTGTCAGAAAATGATTTGCTGTTCATTGGAGGAAGTAGCCCTCAATTTACTTCCTTCCTCCAAGGCTTATACTCAATATAGTTACCTAAGTTAGCCGATTACGCTGCATGACTAGGCTTGTAGGCGCCGCCGGGGCACCTTGAGGCTGGCTTTACCAAGCCAGCACACAAGTTAGGCAGTAGTGATTCGCACGGGATAAGGCAACTCGCCGGGGAAGTCGTCGGTTATGGGTACAATCACGCACCGACCAACGCTCACCCCCTCCCCGGCCCATGAAACTTGCCACCTGGAACGTCAACTCCCTGAAAGTCCGCCTGCCGCAGGTGCTCCAGTGGCTCGAAGCCTCCCCGGTTGACGTACTTTGCCTGCAAGAAACCAAGCTCACTGACGACAAGTTTCCTCTGGCCGAGATTGAGGCGGCCGGATATCAGGTGGCCTTTACCGGGCAAAAGACCTACAACGGCGTGGCCATTCTGTCTCGCCTGCCGTTATCCGACGTCGTCAAAAACAACCCCCTGTTCGAGGATGAGCAGCAGCGGATCATCAGCGCGACCATTGACGGCATGCGCGTGATTTGCGCGTACGTCCCCAACGGGCAATCGGTGGACAGCGATAAATATGCGTACAAGCTGCGCTGGCTGGAAGCGTTGCAGCGCTGGCTGGAAGCAGAGTTGCAAAAGCACCCGAATCTTGCGCTACTCGGTGACTACAATATCGCGCCGGAGGATGCCGACGTCCACGATCCGGCGGCATGGAAGGATCAGGTGCTCTGCTCTGAAGCCGAGCGCGCCGCATTTCAGCGCCTGTGCAGCCTTCCCTTGAAAGATGCGTTCCGCCTGTTTCCGCAGACAGACAAGCTCTACAGCTGGTGGGATTACCGGCAAATGGCCTTCCGCCGGAATATGGGCTTGCGGATAGATCACATCCTGCTTTCTTCTCCACTGGCAGAACGCTGCATCGCCTGCGAGATCGACAAGACGCCACGCAAGTGGGAGCAGCCGTCTGACCATACACCTGTGATTGCAACACTGGCACCCTGAGCGCGTTTCTGCGGCGCCAGATTCTGCAGTGTTAAAACCCGCTGCACCGGTTCAGCGAAAAGACGCTGTTCTCGCTGCCGGCGTGAGTCATCGCGGCAGCGATCAGCAATCGGGATCGCAGAGTTCTTTTAGTCGTCTTTTGTTTTAATTTCACCGAAGTTTTGGTGAATTTGGAACATTTTTGCAACCAAATTCACCAATTATCTGGATCTCTTCAAGTGATATCTGAACAAGCGTGTCTTCACGCTCCCACGACTGAAACATGATTCGCTGCGTAATTTTGGCGGGGAAATTTCATGAACCGACTACTTAGTGCATTAACGCATCATTGGTCACCAGCCTCGACACCCGAGGGCGTAAAAAATCATAAAGGCATTGAGCTATTTTCCAATAGGAAAGGTGCAGCAGAAAAACTGCTCAACTCATTGAACAGTGTTTCAGTCCGCGCTCGCGCTCCGCAAACCAAAGCGACCGTCAGAAACGCAGCACCAGAGGTGTCGGACAGATCGATCAAGCAAGATAACTGTTCGCACAGGGTCAGGTTTTCCCACGCGCCTATCGAGATTGATACGCAGAAAAAAATACCATCAGACACCTCGGTGTCTGATGACGCAAAAATCACCGCACCCAGTACAGCAAAGCAAACTGTTGACCACAAAGAAATCCGCGATCCAATCCAGAAAGCTTTTGCACACTACCTGAAGGAAAGCGATATCAAAAACCAGTCAGAAGACGAATGGCAGGCTCTGACGACCCGCTACGCAACCATTGACTCACAAATAGCCGGCTTGTTTTCACGCACCAGTCTCGATGCTCATACCCCTACAGAGCTCCGCCTGATCCTGAAGGATGTATCCGAAATTCGGGGCTCAATAGGCAACTTGAAACAACTGGTTTCAAGCAAAGACAATTTTCCCGATGCTGACAATGTGATTCACGCATGCGATCAGGTTCTTCAAAAGAATCACCAAGTCATGGAGCAACTTGTCGCGGCAATGAAAATGGCGACGAATCGGCAGTCGTAAGCGCCGTTGACAGCGGTTGACAGGCATCGACTCGCCTGCACTGTCCCGTACAGGTTCAAGCCCGCGCAGAAAAATCGCCGGACTCGAGCACCGACCTGAGCCGCATCAGGTCATCCCGCACCATTGTCAAATCGTTCTGCCAGCGTTCTTCCGTCATCGCCGGCATCCGGAATAGCGTGAACAGCACTTCACTGCCCTCCCCGTTTGCCACCACACGCATAGGCACATAGACCTGCAGATCGTCGGCGATCTCGACCACATGATCGAGGATCCCCTGCGCCGGGTCGGCTTGAAACCGCAAACCGAACTCGCCCTGATCCGTCTGGATTCGCCAGTGATCCCCCTCGGGTCGTACCGACTTGCAAAAGGCACCCGCCCACTGCGGCAGGTTGCGCGGATCGGCGACGTACTGCGCCACCTCGTCCGGCTTGCGGGCGATGGAGATCGAGAGCGTGTGGGAGGGATTCATCGTGCGGACTCCCCGCAAGCAGCGGCAAATGCAGGGAGTTTATGCGACAGGCATCGCCAGGCTCAGGACTTCAGGGCGTCCTTAATCTGCGTCAATGAGCTCGGGTCCTCGATCGTCGTCAGATCGCCCGGATCTCTACCCTCGCAGAGAGCCTGTATCGAGCGACGCAGCAACTTGCCAGAGCGCGTTTTCGGCAGCAGGTTCACCGCATACACCCGCGACGGCCGCGCGACCGCACCCAGCTGGCGATCGACCACGCCGAAGATCTCTTTCTCCAGCTGTTTTTTCTCGTCGGGCGTCGAGGCCTTGGACGCATCCTTCGGTATCACGAACGCGACAGCAACCTGCCCTTTGAGCTTGTCTTCGACCCCGACCACCGCGACTTCAGACACGTTAGGATGGCTGGAAATACTTTCCTCGATCTCGCGCGTACCCAGCCGATGGCCGGCGACATTGATCACATCATCCGTGCGGCCGAGAATGAAGTAATACCCGTCATCATCCCGAATGCCCCAGTCGAAGGTGGAATAGACCTGCTCGGTACTGAAATTCGACCAGTACGACTTGATGAAGCGTTCATCATTGTTGAACACCGTTTGCAGACAGCCGGGCGGCAGCGGTCCTTCGATCACCAGCACGCCTTTTTCATTGTTGCCACAGAGTGCGCCGGTGTTTTCATTCAGCAGCTTGAGCTTGTAGCCGGGCATGGGCACGCCGGGACTGCCCAGCCGGGTCGGCTTGTCTTCGACGCCTTTGGCAATCGACAGAATGGGCCAGCCGGTCTCTGTCTGCCAGTAGTTGTCGATGATGGGCACACCCAGTTCACCGGCGATCCATGCGGAGGTCGGCTCATCCAGCGGCTCACCGGCGAGATAGAGCGCTTTCAGTGACGAGAGGTCATGCTTTTTCATCAGCTCGGGCGGCTGCTTCTTCAGCACCCGTACCGCAGTCGGTGCGGAGAACATGCGCGTGACTTTGTACTTCTCGACGATGTACCACCAGATGCTGGCATCGGGGCGGATCGGCACGCCCTCGTACATCACGGTCGCCATGCCGGCGATCAGCGGGCCGTAGACAATGTACGAGTGGCCGACTACCCAGCCAATGTCGGAGGTAGAGAAATACGTCTCGCCCGGCTTGCCGCAGAAGATGGTGTCCATCGACGAGGCCAGGGCAACTGCATAGCCGCCAACATCGCGATGCACGCCCTTCGGGGTACCGGTCGTGCCGGAGGTGTACAGGATGTAGGAGATATCGTCCGACTTCAGCCAGGTGACCGGCACCTTCGCATCCCCATGCTTAGCACGCAGCTCCGCGTAATCCACATCGCGGCCGGCCACTTTCTCGAAAGAAGTCAGCTTGCGGTCCACCATCAGCACATGCTGCGGCTTGTTTTTTGAGAGCTGGATGGCCTCATCCAGCAGGGGCTTGTAGGGCACGACCTTGCCCACGCGTGAACCGGCATCGGCCGAGACGACCAGCCTGGGCTTCGCGTCATCAATGCGGCTGGCCAGACTGTTCGCGGCAAACCCACCAAACACGACCGAATGAACCGCGCCGATGCGCGCACAGGCCAGCATCGCGAACATGGCCTCGGCAATCATCGGCATATAGATCAGCACGCGATCGCCTTTGCCCACGCCCAGCGAGACCATGATCGCGGCGGTGCGCTCGACTTCCTGTTGCAGCTCGCGGAAAGTCCAGGTCTTTTCGGCAGGGCTGCCGTCCGGGGTTTCGGTCGAAATGGCGATCAGCGCGGTCTGGTCGCCCTGTTTGCCGACCCAGCGATCCACCGCGTTGTGGCAGAGATTGGTCTCACCGCCGACAAACCATCGCGCGAACGGCGGCCGTGAATAATCGACCACTTGCGTGAATGGCTTGTGCCAGTCGATGCGCTGGGCTTCTTTTGCCCAGAAGGCTTCCGGATGCTCGATCGACTGCTGGTAGAAATCCTGGTAGTTCATACCGCCTCCCTGCCTTGATTTTTGATGACTTTAGAAGCTGTCTCCCGGAACGCGCACCGAGCCTTCCATCAGCACGCGCGCGCTGCGGCTCATGATGGCCTTGGTCACGGTCCAGTCACCATTCTGCTGTGAGGCCTCGGCACCCACGCGCAGCGTGCCGGACGGATGACCGAATCGCACTGCCTGACGCGCACTCCCACCGGCTGCGATATTCACCAGCGTGCCGGGAATCGCTGCTGCGGTACCAATCGCCACGGCGGCCGTGCCCATCATCGCATGATGCAGCTTGCCCATGGAGAGCGCGCGCACCAGCAGATCGATATCGGACGCGTTGACCGGCTTGCCGCTCGACGAGGTGTAGTCTTTCGGCGGTGCGACGAACGCCACCTTGGGCGTGTGCTGGCGCTGCGCGGCTTCATCGAGCGACTTG
>JACCDH010291023.1_pt1 | contig 11857 bp, 13 predicted proteins | sample 7442481 | NCBI WGS metagenome assembly JACCDH01 (sample SAMN15323433, study PRJNA562643) | freshwater metagenome | isolation source: river surface water | place: USA:Blue River Watershed | collected 2017-08-15 | reverse complement strand
TTGAGGATCCCGCCACCGCCATCTTCGAGATCATGAACGATGACCCGGACACCGAGACCTTGGGGCGCATTCTGGCGCTTTGGCATGCCAAGTACAAGGATCTTCCAATACCGCTGCGAATTGCCATGTCGTTTGACAGCATTGACCGGCACAACGAATTGCGCGAGTTGCTGATGGAGGTCGGTGAGTTCAAAGGGCTTGTCAACAGCCGCCGCATTGGTCGCTGGATCGCACGCAAAGAGGGGCGCTTGGTCAACGGCATGCGCTTTGAACGCGACGCCAACAAGACCGGCGGCAGTGAGCGCTGGCGCGTGGTGGTGCTGGGCAATAAAGGGGGCAACTCCGACTTGGTCGAAAGCGATGAGGAGGGATGGGACTTGGTTTGATTCGTGGCGAACCTGCAAGATGTTTTACCGGAGCAGCTATGGGCCGGACCGATAAAGCTAGTGATTACGAAGTTTGATCTATGGCTGGTCTCGGCTTGAAGCGTCCATAGATACTGATCAAGTGGCCGGCAGCAATCGACACAGAGCAGTCCTACATTGTTGAGTCAAGCGGTCATTCGTGAAGTTGGACCGTCGATCGGTAGCGCTGACCCGTTTGATTTATTTAGCAGCCCATAGCGCATTGTATAAAACGGGGCGAGCAAAACAGAACACTCAGCCCCGAATTGATAAGCCCGTCAATTCTTCAAGATCAGCGATTTCCAGCCCCTCCACCTTGTCGATCAGCCTGAGGCCGTCCTTGCTGCATTCAAATGTGGCCAGATCACTGTAAATGCGTTTGACACAGCCAATGCCAGTCAGAGGGTAGCTGCATTTCCGGACCACCTTGCTTTCACCACTTTTGGTGAGCAGGTCCATCATCACCCAGGTTTGCTTGGCGCCAACTGCGAGATCCATTGCGCCCCCAACCGCAGGAATGGCGCCTGTTTCTCCTGTACTCCAGTTGGCCAGATCACCTGACACAGAGACCTGGAATGCGCCCAGTACACAGATGTCCAAATGCCCGCCACGCATCATGGCAAAGCTATCTGCATGGTGAAAATAGGCACCGCCAGCCAGCAGTGTGACGGGCTGTTTGCCTGCATTGATGAGGTCGTAGTCTTCGTTTCCCGGTTCGGGCGTCGAGCCCATCCCCAGAATGCCGTTTTCGCTTTGCAGGATGACTTCGCGCCCAGTCGGGATGTGGTTGGCCACCAGTGTGGGCATCCCGATGCCCAGATTGACATAAGAGCCGTCGTGGATGTCATGAGCGACCAAACGAGCCAGATCGTCTTTGCTGCGGCGCCGGTATGCGGTGGTGTTCGTCATCGGGGCACCTTTTTGAAACCGCCACCTTCTGTGGCCACACGTTCGATTTGCACAATGCGGCTGACATGAATGCCGGGCGTGACAATGGCCTCAGGGTCCATTGCGCCAAGTGGCACTATCTCGTGCACCGAAGCCACAGTGCGTTTGGCTGCTGTGGCCATGACCGGCCCAAAGTTGCGTGCCGCCATTCGATAGGTCAGGTTGCCCCAGCGGTCACCTCGCTCGGCTTTGATAAGGGCTAGATCACCGTGGATTGGGTATTCGAGAACGTAATTGCGACCATTTATCTCGCGCGTTTCCTTGCCGCGGGTCAGCTCGGTGCCATACCCCGTGGGCGTGAAAAAAGCGCCCACGCCAGCACCGGCTGCGCGCAACCGCTCGGCGAGATTGCCCTGGGGCACAAGTTCAAGCTCTATCTTGCCGGTTCGGTAAAGCATGTCGAAAACGTGTGAATCAACCTGCCGCGGAAAGCTGCAGATGATTTTGCGCACACGACCGGCCTTGAGCAGTGCCGCCAGACCGCTGTCTCCATTGCCAGCGTTGTTGTTAACGATCGTGAGGTTCTTGGCACCCTGTGCCATCAGGCCTTCGATGAGTTCATTGGGGATGCCAGCAGTGCCAAATCCGCCAATCAGCACGGTAGCGCCATCGGCGATCACGCCTATGGCCTCGGCCACGCCTTGAGCGATCTTATCGATCATGTTTTCATCTCGAAAGCGTTCAGAGTCATCGCCACCAGCGTGTAGTAACCCACGATGCCAACCAATTCGACCATGCCGCGTTCACCGAATGTGGCGATTCCCTTCCGATAGAGAGGCTCAGCGATGCGGTTTGAGTGCAGCAGTTCGCAGGCCAGTTGATAGATCAGGCGCTGACGATCGCCGGCCAGTGGCGGCTCCTGGCCCGAGCGCAGACAGGTCACGGACTGTTCTGACAAGCCTGCTTTCAGTGCAATCGGCTCATGGATTTGCTGCTCGCCAAGACACTGGTAGCGTTCAGCGACGCACAGGATGAGTAACTCCGACTCCACCTGTGGAAACACCGTGTTGTAACGACAAAAAGCCCCCAGTTTTTCTGCAGGGGACGCCAGGCCTGGGCTGTACATCCAGGCCAGAAACGGCCCGTTGATGTTGCCTCGGGTGGTCAGGATGGATTCGTAAATCTCGCGCTGAGCGTTGTCAAACCTATCGACCTTGGGCAGGGGTAAACGTGAATGCATGACGGCAGTGACAGAGCGGCAAATCTAGCGGGCTGGCATATCGCTCAGTGTATAAACGAGATGAACACGCGCATCCACAGGCACGGAGGGTATCTGTGCGTTCCAGGCTTCCCAAGTCGCCCTCATCGTGGAAAATCTTTGTGGTTCACGCTTGGCCAGGTTCGCTCGCTCGCGCGCGTCCTGCCTGATGTTGAAGAGGTACTCATGTTCATTAATCTTCAGGTACTTCCAGTCGCCTTCGCGGTAGGCACACTGTGCGTTGTGCTTCATGCGCCAGAACATGGGGCGCGTGAAGGTTTCGCTCCCGCGTTTGAAGGTGGGACGCATCGATGCACCATCGAGCGCATGCCCGGGTGGGGGCTGGACACCGGCGATATCTAGGACCGTCACTGTCCAGTCCATGGTCATGCAGTGTTGTTCGCAGATCGAGCCCGGCTGCTCGATCCCGCGTGGCCAATGTATGACGTAAGGCACGCGGATGCCTCCTTCGGTCAGGTCCATCTTGCCGCCGACCAAAGGCCAATTATCGGAAAAGCGTTCACCTCCGTTGTCGCTGGTGAAGATGATGAGGGTGTCGTCCAGCTGCCCTGTCTCGCGCAGTGCCTTCACCACCCAGCCAATACCCTCGTCCATCTCGCGGATCATGGTGCGGTAGGTTTCCACGTTGCCGCCATCGAGGTGCATGATGCCCTTGACGATCTCTGGATCTACACCGCCCTGTGCGCGGGTTTCCCAAGGCCAGTGGGGCGCTGTGTAATGCAGGCTCAGAAAGAATTTCTCGCCGCTGGCCGCTCGGTCACGGACGTATTGCGCCGCGCGTTTGGAAATAAGGTCCGTGAGGTAGCCCGGTTCATCGTAGGGCTGGCCGTCGAGTTCCAGGTCTGACTCCGGCCCTCGGGCGTTGTGGCCGTAGTAGCTGACACCACCTGACATCGGACCGAAGTGGTGCATGTAGCCTGACTTCTCCGGTCCAAAATGCGGTCGGAAACCGAGATGCCATTTGCCGATCAAGGCGGTGTGATAGCCCTTTGCCTTGAGCATCGAAGGCAGGGTCGGCAAGTTGGGATGCAATCCGATTTCTGGATTTCCGCGTGTCGCGCCCAGCAGGGGCTCTTCACTGGCCCCTCGCACCCAATACTGGTAGCGCCCGGTCATCAACGCAAACCGCGTTGGCGAACACACTGGAGAGTTGGAATAGCCATTGACATAGCGCAGGCCATGCGCCGCGAGTCGGTCCAATACAGGAGACACGCGGCCCGATGGGCTGTCGCGCCCGCCGTAACAACCGAGATCGGCAAAGCCGAGATCATCGGCCACGATGAAAATGAAATTGGTCATGGTGTTCAGCTTGGTAGGATCACGCGGGCAAAGGCGTGCCCTGATGCCCGAGCAATTGGCAATCGATATCGCCTTGGGCGTTTTCTTGAAGCCGCCAAACCGTCATGAAAAGGCTGCGGACCTGCCGAATTTGTCCCTCTTTTTCAACCTCGGCAGACATTCGGCCTGTGATCATGACACCCTGAGCCAGTGGCTGGCCTTGCAAATCATCGAAGCTCAGGGCGCGGTAACGAATCTGCCCCGACTGGAGCTTGTGCAGCAAAGTCGCCTTGCTGTCACGCGCCGCCGTGGAGTGCACATACACCAGCTCATCGGCCAGCAGTGACGCCAGGGTTGGCCAGTCCTGCTGCAGCAAGGCCTGTCTTCGGTGTGCCTCCGCCAGGAGGCCCGCCTCGAGATGCGCATGGTTTTGCTGCATGTCACTCCATCCGGATGTTCGATCGCCGCACGACCTCTGCCCATTTGGGGATTTCCCGCCGTATCCAGTCGGCAAATGCATGACTGGAACTGGACTGCAAATAGACCCCCATCTGGGCAAATCTGTTGGCCACCCCCGGCTCGCCGAGCGCCGCAGCCAGCTCGGTGTTCAGCCGCTGCACAGCCGTTGTAGGCAAACTCGCCGGACCGACCAGACCGGCCCAGTCGCGGATATCAAATTTATCGAGCCCTGCCTGGGCAAAAGTCGGCACTTCCGGCAAGACTTCGAGTTTTTGGGCGGCGGTCACGGCCAGGGCACGCAAACGGCCACTCCGGATGTGGGGAAGTGCCGAGGTCAGAGAAGCAAACATCATGTCTGACTGCTCGCCGATGAGGCCCTGCAAGGCAGCCACCGGGCCACGATAGGGCACATGCAATATGAATGTGCTGGTCAGCTGCTTGAAGTATTCGCCCATGAGGTGAGCCGGGGAGCCGTTACCCCCAGAGCTGTAAATCAGTTTGCCGGGATTCTTTTTCACATAGGCCATCAGCTCTGCCACGCTGGACGCCGGGATATCGTTTCGTACCACCAGCACGTTGTAAGTCCATTGGGTCTGACCGATTGGCACCAGGTCCTTGAGGGTGTCGTAAGGCATTTTTGCCACGATGGAAGGCAAGACCGCATGCGGCATGAACATGACACCCAGAGCATGTCCGTCCAGGCTTTTGGCTACCTGGTCCATGCCGATCATGCCCGTCCCACCCGAGCGGTTCTCCACATAAAAGGTCTGATCAAACGCTTTTGAAAAGCGTTCGGCCAGATGCCGGGTCAGAGGATCCCATGGACTGCCTGCGGCAGAGGGAATCACCATGCGCACCGGTTTGCTGGGCCATGCCGTAGCCTGTGCCAGGGCAGCATGTGGTGCCAGCGCGCATGCGGCACCGGCATACAGGAATGAGCGTCGTGTGGACATGCCGGCTCCTCAGTCAAGCTTGACGCCAGCCCTGCGAATGGCAGGTCCCCACAGGGCGTCGTCCTGCTTGAGAAAGGCCGCAAATTCAGCAGGCGTCTGAGCTCGTAGGTCACCCCCGAAGCCACGCCAGCGGGCGATCAACTCAGGGTTCTGCGCAGCGGCCTTCTGCATCGCCTCGCCAAGTTTGGCCACGATCTGGGTAGGCGTGCCCGCGGGCGCAAAGAGACCTATCCAGGCGGTGGGGCTGTAGTCAGTCAGACCCGCCTCGGCAAAGGTCGGAACGTCCGGGAAATTGGGGTGGCGCGTCTTGCCCGTCAAGGCGAGGATCTTGAGTTTGCCGGCACGGACATTGCCAATCGCCGCAGGCAACGCGTCAAAGATCACGTTGACCTGCCCAGCCACGAGATCGGCATAGGGACTAGTTGTGTTGTAAGGAACGAAGTTAATCTTGACTCCTGCGCTTGAGGCAAACCATTCACCTGCAAGGTGCGAATAGCTGCCGATGCCCGAGGTCGCTGCAGTCAGCGAACCGGGTTCGCGTTTGAGCCGAGCGATCAGCTCGCGGGCTGATTTCTCAGGCAGGCTGGGATGCGCGGTCAGTGCGGTGTTGAGCAAGCCCACGATGCTGATGGGCACATAGTCACGCTCGACCTTGTAAGGCACCTTGCTCCCATAAGTGTGGGGCAGGACAGACATCGAGGTGGTCGAGCCCATGACCAGGGTGTAGCCATCGGCGACAGCTTTGGCGCCCGCTTCCATACCGATCATGGTCGATGCGCCGGGGCGGTTTTCGACTATCACCGACTGGCCAATGGCCTTGCTCAGTTCGGCTGCAATTTCGCGCGTGTTCACGTCCGGCCCTGTGCCTGAAGGGAAGGGCGCAATGATCTTGATGGGCTTGTTGGGGTAGTCCTGCGCCATGGCGGGCAGAGTGCTTATCAAGGCTAGGGCTAGAGCGGCCAGGCTTGCGCGGCGTATGGTGCGGTTCATCGGGGTCTCCTGTGTTGATGCGGATCATGACCTGTGGGTCTATCTGGATTTTGAATAAACATTTTTTTTCTCATAATAGGAGAAACCACTAGAAAAAACATCTTCTTTCATTCGTAAAATCCATCCAATTTTCATTTTAGGAGTCAGATATGTCGCCCCCCCTGGGTCAACGCAATTCACTGGTGTTCAGCCATATGGGCTTTTACGTGCGAGACATTGAACGTATGGCGCGCTTCTACCGCGAGGTGATGTGCTTCTTCGAGACCGACCGGGGCCAGCTGGGCACGGTGCAATTGGTATTTTTCAGTCGTGACCCGTCCGAGCACCACCAGATCGTGCTAGCGACCGGTCGACCTGCAGACTTGTCCTTCAGCGTCATTAACCAGATTTCGCTGAGGGTGCCCGACCTGTCTACCTTGCGTGAAGTGCGCAAGCGCGCCCTGGCCAACCCGGATGTGACCGACATGGTCTGCGCCACTCACGGCAATGCGGTTTCGATCTACTTCCGCGACCCCGAGGGCAACCGCATTGAGGTCTTCATGGACATGCCCTGGTACTGCGAGCAGCCACTTCGCGAGCCCATCGACCTGGACCAGAGCGATGAAGCCGTGATGGCTGCCGCCGAAGCGCTGGCTCGCAGCCAACCCAAATTCCGCAGCCGCGCACAGTGGGTGTCCGAAATGGAACAACTCATGGGGTACAGAGCATGAGTGACCATTTGTTTGATGTGGCCATCATCGGTTATGGCCCGGCAGGTGCCACACTGGCTAACCTCCTGGGCCAGTACGGGCTGTCTGTGCTGGTGCTCGAGCGTGAGGCTGACATCTACCCACTGCCACGTGCCATCCACTTTGACGGTGAGGTGATGCGCGTGTTCGAAACTGCCGGTCTGCGCCAGGAGGTCGAGGCCATCTCACGCGCTGGCCTCAAGGGGATGTACTTCAACAATGCTGCGGGCGAAACCTTGCTGATTCGCGCGGGTACTGCAGCCCGCGGCCCGCATGGCTGCGCCACCAACCACTACTTTCACCAGCCCGAGCTGGAAACTGTGCTGCGCACGGGTGTGCACCGCTATCCCAAGGTAGAGGTACGTACACGGCATGAAGTGACACGCATTGAAGACGGAGACGAAAACGCGACCCTGATGGTTAAGGATCTGGTGTGCGGCGATACCTACACGGTGCTGGTGCGTTATGTGGTCGGTTGTGACGGCGCGCGCTCCGTGACGCGAAAGGCCATCGGCACCACCATGGTGGACCTGGGTCTGCACCAGCCCTGGCTGGTGTTTGATGTGCTGCTGAAAACCGATGTGCTAGGTCTGCCTGACCACACAGTCCAGCACTGCGATCCGGAGCGACCCATGACCTACTGTAACGTGACAGGCAATCGCCGCCGTTGGGAAATCATGCTCATGCCTGGCGATGATCCCCATCAACTGGTGCAGCCCGAAACGCTCTGGAAGCTCGTGCGCAAATGGATCTCGCCCGAACAGGCCGATATCGAGCGCGCCGTGATTTACACCTTCCATTCTGTGATTGCCGAGACCTGGCGCAAGGGCCGGGTGTTGTTGGCTGGTGACGCTGCGCACCAGACACCGCCCTTTTTAGGGCAGGGCATGTGTGCAGCCATCCGCGACGCTGTCAACCTGGCCTGGAAGCTCGAAGCCGTCGTGCGCGGACGTGCGCAGGACAGTCTGCTGGAGACTTACGGAAGCGAACGTGCCCCGCATGTGCACGCCTTCATCGACCTGGCTGTCCAGCTGGGCAACATCATCCAGACCACCGACCCGCAAGCTGCACGTGAGCGCGATGCCAAATTCAAGGCCGGTCAACCCGAGATCTTCGAATTCCCGACACCTCGACTGGGACCGGGGCTATGGCGAGGGGAACGCCCGCCGGTCGGGCAAGTTTTTCCACAACCGATGCTGGCCGACGGACGACTGCTTGACACCGTACTGGGTCTGAACTTTGCCGTCATTGGGGAATCGGCGGTGATCGATGGCGTGAGTGACGAAACCCGAGAAAACTGGCAGGCGACAGGCATGGTGGTCATGCTTGCGGGCGATCCGGAAATCCAGGCTTGGCTTGCACAACAGGGCGTTCGAGCCGTCCTTCTGAGACCTGATCGCTATATTGCAGGTATCGCGCAGACAGGTCATGAACTCGATCGCATCAGTACCCTGGTACCTGCAGCGCAAGTATTGGCCCACTGATTCTGATCCACTGATGAACGATAAAGCAGATTCCAGCCTCGTCCGCATGCTCGGTGTCCTTGATCTGTTTTCAGAGTTGCGCCTGCATTGGAGTGCCGAGGACATTGCCGAGGCACTGGACGTCTCGCTGCCCACAGCCTATCGCTACCTCAAGACACTGAGCGATGCAGGGCTGCTGCGACGCGGCACCGATGCCCTGTTCACGCTAGGGCCACGCATCGTGGTGCTCGACCACTTCATCCGTCAGGCCGATCCCGTGCTGCAATGCGGCATCCCCTTCATGAAGGAATTGGTGGCCCAAACCGGCTTTGACTGCGTGGTCTCAGGCCTGCACGGCGAGCAGTTGCTCGACACCCACCGCGAATACGGCTCACTGCCGGCGGACCTAAGCTATGGCCGCGGCCGGCCACGGCCGCTGTTCCGGGGCGCTGCACCCAAAGTCATCCTGGCGAGTTTACCTACACCACAGCTGCACAAGTTGTTCGATGCGCGGCAGGATGAAATTGCTGCAGCGAGGCTGCCCATCGAGTGGGCCGATTTTCGCCGCTATTTCAGCCAGATCCGCAAGAACGGTTTCTATTTTTCGGTAGGCGAACTCGAATCCAACCTCGCCGCGATCGCGGTTCCCCTTCAACAAAACGATGGGATCGTCATAGGCGCACTTTCGCTCGTGACCACCGTGCCGCGCATGGCGGTGATCGACACCACCAAACTGACGCCCCTCATTAAGCGGGCTGGACGCGAAATTTCGGCCCGCCTGTTTTGATCCTCATTTCCACTTTTCACTGAAAGACCCACTATGAAACTCATCAGCTTCCTCAACCACGGCCTGCCTTCCTACGGCGTTGTCCATGGCGACAACGTGCTTGATCTCACACCCATCCTGGGCGCACAGGCGCCCGACCTAAAAACCTTGATCGCCAAGAACCTTTTCGGCGCCGTAGCCCAAGCGGCCAGAACGCACCAGCCGACACTCAGATTTTCAGAACTGACGCTGCTGCCCGTTATCCCCAACCCCGGCCAGATTTTTTGTATTGGCCTTAACTACGGCGAGCACGTCCGTGAAACAGGTCGCGAAGTTACCGAAACACCGGTGATCTTCTTGCGCCTTGCCGACTCGCAGGTCGCGCACGGCCAGGACATAGTCCGTCCGCCCGAGTCCCATCGCCTGGACTACGAGGCCGAAATCGCTGTCATCATCGGCCAGGGGGGGCGCCGCATCAAGGAAGAAGACGCCTGGAACCATATCGCCGGCTACAGCTGTTACAACGACGGTTCGATCCGTGACTGGCAGGTGGCCACTTCGCAGTGGACCCCTGGCAAGAACTTCTACAAGACAGGTGGCTTCGGCCCCTGGATGGTCACCAGCGATGAAATTGCCCCAGGTCAGGTCATGCGTCTGCAGACCGTGCTCAACGGTCAGGTGCTGCAGGACACCACCACTGACAAAATGATCCACAGCATCCCGCGCCAGATTGCCTATATTTCTACCTTCATCCCGCTCTCTCCCGGCGACGTGATCGTGACCGGCACCCCCGGTGGTGTCGGCAACAAACGCACCCCGCAGATTTTCATGAAGCCTGGCGATGTGTGCGAGATCGTCGTTGACGCGATCGGAACACTGCGTAACGGCATCCGCGATGACGCCTGATGTTCTGAACCCAAGCCCCATTTACAACACAGGAGCATCCATGCATCTCACTGCTTCAGCGTGCTTACAAAGCCTTGTCTGCACCGCCTGCGTCATGGTCGGTTCCCTTGGCAATCAGGCGTTCGCTGCCGTTGCGTTTCCCACACGACCCTTGCAGTTTGTGGTGCCTTTTGCTGCAGGCGGTGGCCTGGATGCGAATGCGCGCCAATTCGCGCAAGCCCTTTCAGAGGTGCTGCGGCAACCCGTCAGCGTTATCAACCGTGATGGCGCTGCAGGCACCATCGGCCTGCAGGCTGTGGCCAGTGCCCGGCCCGATGGCTATACACTTGCTTTCACACCCGCAGTGTCGTTGACCAGTGAGCCCCACAGGGTCAAGACTTTGGGCTATCAACTCGGTTCATTCAAGCCGGTTTGCCAAGTGTTTGACAATATTTTTGCCATCGCGGTCATAGGCAACTCGCCCTATAGGACGGTTGCTGATCTGCTGCAGGATGCCGCCCGACAGCCCGGTGTTTTGAGCTACGGTACGTCTGGGACGGGCTCAATTCCGCACTTGGGTACGTCGGACATCGAAGCTTCGGCTAAGGTAGACATGACCCATGTGCCTTACAAAGGCGATGGACCGATGCTGCAAGACCTGCTGACTGGACGCCTGAGCTTTGGCGCTGTGTTGGCCAGCTCCATTAATCCTCAACTGCAGGCGGGCTCCTTGCGGCTGCTGGCTGTGTATGCCGACAGGCGTCACCCGTCATTTCCCCAGGTGCCAACCCTTACCGAAACCGGCGTGCCGGTTGTTCAGCTGAGTTTTGGCGGGCTGCTGGTGCCTGCCGCCACCCCTGCAGATGTGGTCGCCGTGCTGGAAGCTGGCTGCGAGAAAGCCATCCAGTCACCCGGCTACCGAGAATGGGCGCAAAAAGCCAATCAGGTGGTGGATTTTAAGCCATCCAGTGGCTTTGAAGCTCGCCTGCGTCAAGACAGCCAGTCCAAAGCCACCACCCTCAAACGCCTGGGACTGTAAGCCCACCTACGAAGAGCCATCACCTCATGGTCGATACCCAGAATTATTTCCACCGCATGTTGCGTGGCGAATCGCAGCGTCCGCCCGTCCTCACGCTGCTGGGCGGCCGAACTGATGTTGTTGATGTCGCCGCAGGCACCCTGAGTGCCACCTACGATGCACGCTCCGATTTCCGCAATCCTGCGGGGACCGTGCAAGGCGGCATGCTGAGTGCCATGCTGGACGACATGACCGCCAGCCTGGTGGATGCAACATTGACCGCCGGACAAGGCGTGGCCACGCTCAGCCTGAATGTGTCTTTTCTCCGCCCTGCGCAGATCGGAACGCTACAGGGCGAGGCACGCATACTTCGTCGAGGCCGTGACGTCTGCCATGTCATGGGCACACTGCTGCAAGATGGCAAAGAAGTGGCCACCGCTGTAGCGGTTTGTAAAGTGATTTGAAATTGAAAAATTCTTCCATCTACGTTGCAGCCCCGTCTGACATGACATATGCTCATCCATAGTCATCGATTGACTGCCGTGGGGAGCAGACATGTGTTATGGCTCATGGCCGGTAGCAGTCAGCCACCAAGCCTGTGCCAAGTGCAAAACAAATACTAGAACCACCAGGCCACCGCATACGGGATTAGCATCGCACCCGCAATTCCATGCAGCCCCATACCCAAGCTGGCATAGGCCCCGGCCTCGGCGTTCACGCTGAAAGCGCGTGAGGTACCAATGCCG
>JACCDH011027459.1_pt1 | contig 11858 bp, 11 predicted proteins | sample 7442481 | NCBI WGS metagenome assembly JACCDH01 (sample SAMN15323433, study PRJNA562643) | freshwater metagenome | isolation source: river surface water | place: USA:Blue River Watershed | collected 2017-08-15 | reverse complement strand
GACCGAAACCAGTCCGGTGTCATTCCAGAGTTCGACGGACGACCCTTTGGAAAAACGGGTTTCGACGGTTGGCCGTGTAATGCCACATTTGGAAGTAAAAATTGTCGATGACCAAGGCCAGATTGTCCCGGTGGGAACAAAGGGCGAATTGTGTACCCGTGGGTACTCGGTCATGAAGGGGTACTGGGAAGATCCCGATAAAACCGCCGAATCGATCCGCGATGGATGGATGCTCACAGGTGATTTGGCAACTCTGGATGAAGACGGCTATTGCAATATCGTTGGCCGCGTGAAGGACATGCTCATTCGCGGAGGCGAGAACGTTTACCCGCGCGAGATCGAGGAATTTTTATTCCGAAATCCCAAAATTAGCGAAGTCCAAGTATTTGGTGTTCCGGATCAAAAGTACGGGGAAGAAATTTGTGCCTGGATCGTTCTCAAGTCCGGTCAGTCAATGACTGAAGACGAAGTCAAGAACTTTTGTCGCGGACAGATTGCTCATTACAAGGTTCCCCGGTATGTGAAATTCGTCAATGCGCTGCCGATGACGGTCACTGGCAAGCCTCAGAAATTTGTGATGAGCGAAATGATGGCCAAAGAACTTGGTTTGAGCAGATCCATCACTGCATAAATTCATTGCGAGCGATGAGCCCAGATAAGGAAGGCGGTACGTATGAAATACGGTTGATTAATTGTTGAGTTGAATTAATCGAATGCACCTCGCATGGCTGAATCATTTGAACGATAGCCGGGGTAAAACTTTTTCTAACGGAGACGAACAAATGAAACGAAAAGGAATTGGCATGAAAGCCAAATTGACCATAAGCGCTGTTGGCATGGTTCTGATGGGCATGAGTCATTATACATATGCGGATATCGGATTGCCCGTGTTGAACGGGCAACAGTATCGCCCGCATTACTGGGATTTGCCGACTGAGTTCAAAGGGAGCTTCATGTTTCCTGGTCAAATGATCTTCAACAATTCAACCAGCACGAAATACGATGCGTCAGGGAAAAAGGTTGGCATTGGTTCCACGCAGTATGCGACCGTCGGCATCACCGCTATTCCCAATGTATTCAAGTTCAAAGATTCTGACTCGTGGGCGTATGCTGGCGGCATCGACATACTTGAAGTGAAGATGTCTTCAAGTGATCCGACACAAGCAAAATTCTCCGGTGTTGGTAATGTGATGGCTGATTTCATTGCATGGACCAAACCAGATGCAAACAGCACAGTTGGCTACAACATCATTCTTGGAACGCCTGTGAATCTCGTGGGAGATGATCTCACCAAAAACACCGATCTCTACCTGCGAACGTTCTACAGCAAGAATTTTGGTGATATCAACTTCGAGACCGCAGCGGGCTATCAACACACCTGGAAGGGTAAAGGTGTCACTGGTGATATCAAAGACAATTACAACGTCAACTTCAGATTGGGCAAGGATTTCAACAACGTCTCAGGTCTGAACCTGCGAGTGACACCCTACATCGGTGCAGACCACATGCGGACGCAGGGCAATACGCAGAATTTGACCAACATGAACTACGGCATTCAAGTCGGACACAAATCGGGAATGACGTGGGGTGTTAGCTATATCAATAGCGTGGCTGGCAAGAATGCGCCGTTTACCGCCAACATGTTGCAAGCTCAGCTCTGGTTTCCAATGTGATATGAAAATGAGGAGTTGAATTAATTGAATAATTGAACTCCATTTCTGATGAATTCGTTTTTTGATGGTGAGCTTAGCTTCTGATCATGATTGGATTCTGGACTCACTCGGTCTTTCACTGCACAGGAGAATGAAATGGCACTAGGTAAGTCAATGGATTTTGTTTTCAATCATCTCAGAAAAAGCAAGAAATTGAAAGTTGCATTGAATCCGCGCAATTCAAAAATTCCGCTATTCCCCAATCCACCTGATAGATTGTTTAACTACGCCAATGAAATTGGTGACTACGATTCAATTAAGGGAAAGTATCAAGAGAAAACTTTTGGCGATATTGGTCAAATACCATTGGTGGGTAATGTTGATAAACGAATTGCAATTGTTGGGGCCGGCATGGCTGGAACAATTATAGTTAGAGAATTAGTAAAACTTGGGTTTAATAATATTACGCTAATAGAGGGAAGTAATAGAATTGGCGGCCGTCTTTATTCGATACCACCTACTAACAATGTAGCAAACCCAGTGACTGTGTCTGAAATGGGTGCAATGAGGATGCCATTTTTTGATGAAAACTTGAATGATTCTGGTAGAACAATCCGTAATTGTATATTGGATCATTTTATTAATTTATATAATGTCACTCATGGGAATTTTCCGAATCCAGGAGTTGCATGGGAAACAACAAAAGGTACAGGAATATTCTTGAATGAAGGTGCGGGTACTTATCCGCAAATTGGCGGGAAGAAGTCAATTATTCAATGGGCATTTACCGAAGGTCAGGCTGGCACGCCAGAGGCATTGCCTGTTCCTGGTGAACCTGATAATATTTTGAATGTACTTTTGGAGAAGTGGTCGAATTTTGCGGGTTTGATAATAAATCAAGGGGTTGATTCATGGAATCAAATTATTAATTCAGGGGAGGATCAGAATCCAAAGAATTTCAACAGCTTGTGGCGTGCAACATTTTGGGATGCTTTAACAAAAAAATATCAAGGAATCAGCTTCTATCAACTCGCAGTATTGCCTGTTGAAGATGGGGGCATTGGAATGAATGAAGCTGAGGTTAATTTATTTTATGTTATTGGCGCTGGCGATGGATCTTGGGGGGCATTTTTCAAAGTTTCTGCAATGTATGTAATTACAACATTGTTGTTTGGATATGGAACAGATCACCAAACAATTGGAAAGCCAGTCGAGAAATGTGAGCCAAATTGGAAGGACAGCTACGGAACTAACATTCAATTTGTATTGAGAGGACTTCAAGCACTTCCGGAAATGAATCTGGCACTGCCGGCGCAATATCATTCAAATGCTAAGCCTGGTGTTGCTGCATCATTTATGAGCAAAATCAATGTGAATCAATCGCCTGGTGGTTCAGTACCAAGTGGTTTTAATTTGTATTTAAATTCAAAAGTGATTAAATACAATAAAAAGAATGTTTTGGATAAAGAGGGGGCGATTGAATTAACGTGGGAGTCATCCAATTCTGAAAAATCAGTTGGTACATTTGATCATGTATTTATAACAAGTTCTCCATGGTCCACTGTGTTCAATTCAGATATCTCCGGTGAAATTGTAGGCTATGAAATGAAACGGGCTATGAATGTCTCTCATAATATTATGAGTGTCAAAGTAATGCTGCCGTTAAAAAATAACTATTTCTCCACAAGTCAATTGCCAGCGGCGGTATATGTTCCTCAGATGATTGCTTCAGATACATACATTCTGCAGGTATATGCATATGCACAGCCGGGTGAGGCCGGAATATTGGCTTTAAGCTACACATGGGAAGATGATTCGCAAAAATTGCTAAGTGAAGGTGATGATAAAAAATTAGCAGATAAGTTGCTCGAAAAATTTGGCTCTTGTTTGATTATCGGTGCAGAGCAAACTGGGATTGCAAATGTTGAACAATTCAAAACATGGTGCGAAACATATATTGATAAATATAATCCTATCACAGGACTTCAGGAGTATAATGTAATTCACTGGGAAAAAGAGCCTCTTTATAAGGGGTGTTCGAAGCTATATTCTCCTGGCACATATACTGACAATGAGATGATGTACTCATATAACCAAGCTACAGCACAAAAAGTTAATCCATCAAATATTTACTTCGCAGGTGATTTTTACTCGTTCGAAAGTGGTTGGACAGAAGGGGCATTGAGAACTGCTTATGATTCTTTGATTTGGTTTTTGGAAAATAATTCAATACCTCAATTAAGTGATCAAATACAATATCCAACTTTTAATATTGGGCCACGAGCTTAAGTAATGGGGCGGCCTAAGTGCTGCTCCATTATTATTAATTTATTGGGCATTTTTTTGTGGCAGTTCGAAAGATCCCTAAAAATCATATTCACGTCACCGGACGTCACGCTGCTCTAAAAAGTAACGGCGACGTCGACTTTGAGTCAATGCTGGAAGCAGAGCATTTGCTTCTACTGGACCATGACCCCAAAGTCAGAACTTATGACGTCCAGCCCGTGCACATTCCGGTCTCAGGTGTGCCCCGCGGGTATGTGCCAGATGCCTTGGTGGAGTTCTATCCAGATGAAGATGGCGTGATCGCATCGCCCGAACTGCGGGAAGTGAAGTCGACCAGAGATCTGCAAATCAATGAGACGAAGTACGCGCCCAAATTCGAGGAGGCGCGCAAATATTGTGAACACAGGGGATGGTCTTTCAGGATCATCACAGAGCGTGAAATTCGCACACCACGGCTGGGCAACGTCAAATTTCTGCGAGCCTATGAGCGCCAGGAACACCCACAAGAAATGCTGCGCCTGGTGCTGGATCGCATGGCTGAGCTGGGCTCAACCAATTCTGCGACCTTGCTCAAGAGCATCAGCGCGGACGCGGATGAGCAGCTGAACTGGATGCCGGTGCTGTGGCATCTGGTGGCTACAAGGCAAATTGATGTGGACTGGGATGTTGCATTCGGCGCGGTTGTGGCGCTCTGCCCGGTGGAGGTGAAGCATGAATAAATCTGCGCCACCGGTCCATTTGGCAATTCAAAAAGGCTCGGTCATTCAGCAAAACGGGCGTGACTACCTAGTTACCCGTTTGGTGGCTGTGGACAAGGTCTTGGCAAGGGAGCGCGGCTCGGATCACCTGGTGGTGCTGGAGCTGGGGGCCAGTGAGGTGACCGACAACCCTCCGATCCAATCCTGGAGAAAGCACGAACTTGATCTGGAGGCGGTTTCCACAAGTGACTGGGAAGAGGCCGAGCGCCGTTACAAAGCCATTGAGCCATTGCTTTACCGGCGTGCCGATCGCGCTGCGCAAGATTGGGAGGCTGCTGCCAGAACGGCTGGGGTGGGCAAGTCAACCATCTACCGCTGGGTCAAGGATTATCAAAACTCCGGGCTACTCACGGGGTTGTTGCCCAGGAAGACACAAGGTGCGCCTGGCAAGTCGCGCTTGAAACCCGAGACCAAGGCCTTGATGGATGATTTTCTGCAGAACAAGTTTCTGACGTTGCAAAAACCCACGCCTGCCGCTGCAGTGCGAGAGATCCGGCGTTTGTGCAGCAATGCAGGATTTTCGCCCTTGCCTTCCAAGGGCACCATTTACCGACACATTGAGTGGATTGACAGTGAAGAGCGGCTGAGAAAGCGCGAGGGTCGAGATGCCGCATTCCAGCGTCATGCACCAAAGATCGGGGCTATTCCAGATACCGATTGGCCGCTCCAAACAGTGGAGATGGACCACACGGAGCTGCCGGTGATGATTGTGGATGACGAGCACCGTCTGCCGATCAAGCGGCCATGGATCACATTGGCCATCGATGTTTTCAGCAGGTGCTGTCTGGGCATGTATTTGTCTCTGGACGCTCCTTCGAGCATGTCGGCGGGCATGTGTGTGTCGCATGCCATTTTGGGCAAGAGCAAATGGCTCAACCGCTTGGGGTTAGTGGACCAAAAGTGGCCGCATTACGGCGTGATGGACTCACTGCACATGGACAACGCCAAGGAGTTCCGGGGCGAAATGCTCAGGAATGCCAGTCGCGAATACAACGTCACCCTCAAGCTCAGGCCGGTGAAAACGCCAAGGTACGGTGCGCATATTGAACGTTTGATGGGCACGGTGTCGGAAGGCCTCAAGGAGATAAAGGGAGCCACGTTTTCTGGACCGGACGAAAAAGGTGAGTACGACGCCGAGGGCAACGCCGTCATGACGTTTGCCGAGCTGGAGAAGTGGCTTGCGCTGTTTTTTATCCGCTACCACCGTGATATCCATCGAGGTATTGGCACTACACCGGAAACCAAGTGGAGGGAAGGTCTGCTGGGCACCAAGGACAAGCCTGGGCGTGGATTGCCGCCGATCCGAAATGACGAAGAAAAGATCCGCATCGATTTCATGCCCTTTGAAGAGCGGACGGTGCAGGACTATGGGGTTGTCATCGATGGTGTTTATTACTACAGCGATGTCCTTCGCCCATGGATCAACAGCATGGAATCGGGTGGGTCTAAGAACAAGCAGAGCTTCCTGTTTCGCAGAGACCCCAGGGACATCAGCGTTTTGTACTTCTTTGATCCGCAGGTCAAAACCTACTTGGCGATTCCGTACCGAGATTCCAGCTTACCCCCGGTCAGCATCTGGGAGCTGCGTGAAGCCCAGAAGCGTGCCAAAGAAATGGGCATGAAGAACTACAGCGAGCGGGCAGTGTTCGAGCTGATCAATCAGCAGCGGGAGATCGAGGAAGAGGCTGCCGAGAAAACCAAGAAAGCCCGCCGGGCGCAGCAAAAGCGCAAGCAGCACACCAAAGCCCGCGAGCAAAAGAAAGAAGACTTGCCGACCGTGGCTGCGCCGCCGCAGTTGGAGTTGCCCCCACTGCCCATGCGTGAGGACAAAAACGATGATGACTTCTATGACGACGATTATTGAGGTGGAATCGCTTGCGCACCTGGACGAGAAGGCTCGGCAAAAGTTGCAGCTGACAAACGAAGAGCGAATCCGAACCATTCGTGTGGGTTCATGGGTTGGCATTGAGCACGTGAAGGAAGTCCTTGACCGGCTGGAAGACATATTGCAAATGCCCAAGGTGACTCGGCCGCCGTGCATGCTGGTGGTGGGACCAGCATTCAGCGGAAAGACATCGATTGCCGAGCACTTTGTGGCCATGCATCCGCCCGATCTGAGTCCGGACAACGAGACCACTGTGGCGCCTGTGGTCATGATTGACGCACCGCCGAAGCCAGACTTGTCGGACTTTTACAGCCGCATCCTTGACCGGTTGATGGCGCCCTACAAGCCAACGGCTTCGTCACATGAGAAATACGCGCAGGTCAAAAGGTTGTTCCGCGAACTGGGCGTGAAGATGCTCATCATCGATGAGATTCACCACCTGATTGCCGGCAGCCTGAACCGCCAGCGTGAGTTCCGCAATGCCATCAAGAGCCTGAGCAACGAGACCAAAGTCAGTTTAGTGGTGCTGGGCATCGAAGAAGCCCGGACGGCCATCTATTCGGACGAGCAGTTTTCCAGCCGGTTCATACCCTACGACTTGCCCATGTGGTCCAACAACAAAGCATTTGCGCGTTTGCTCAGGACCATGGAGCGCAGAACACCACTGCGCAAGCCTTCAAACCTGGGCAGCCCGGACATGGTCAATGTGATCTATGCCAAGAGCGAAAGCAATCTGGGCGACATTTTTGACCTGGTGAAGGAGGCCTCGGTCAAGGCGATTCGGGATGGCACGGAGTGCATCACCCGCGAGCTGTTGGACAGCATGAAGTGGGTGCCACCTTCGAAGCGCAAGCTTTTCCGACGCAAGCTTTGATGCATGTTGGGGCTTGTCGGACTCAACCAGCTGTTGTGGCCGATCCGTTACAAGCCCCTACCCGACGAATTGCTCTCTTGCTGGCTGATTCGCCTCGCTCATGGACATGGCCTGAAAGTACAGACGTTCAGCAACCTGCTGTTTGGCCATCGTCGCCAAGTTTGGAATCGTGATGTGGACCGGCTGGGACCATCCTGGCTGATTGAAGAACTCAGCAACAGGACCGGAACACCATTGACGGTGGCCGAGGCCACATGCTTGCGAACGCTGGAGGGGCAGTTGTTTCAGCATTTCAAGTTGTCGGGGGCATTGCCCTGGGTGCTGGCCATGGGCATGTACCACCGCAAGCGCTCAGCCTATGGGCAGCAGTTCTGTCCGCTGTGTCTGGGAGCGGATGAAGTGCCCTACTTCCGGCGCGCATGGCGATTGGCGTTCATGACGGTCTGCCCGAATCATCAGGTCATGTTGCATGACCGTTGCCCGCAATGTGGATCACCCCTGAGTTTTCATCGGGCAGAGATGGGGCGTGGTGGACTCGATGACGCACTGGAAATGACCATGTGCCATGAGTGCAGCATGGACCTGCGGCAATCGCCCGTGCGGCCTGTACAGACCTATGTGCCTGAAATACACGAGTGGCTACTTGCCTTGGTTGCTGCTGGTCTGCAGGAGCAGGACCTGGACGACTGGAATGTGATGCACCACCTGGCGAGGTTGATGATGTCCGAGATTCCTCACCTGAGCTTGCACCAGCACCTGTGCAGACAAGTGGGGGCGCCAGAATGGCCGATGCCTCAAGGCAGGATATCCATCGAGTCCTGCGAATTGGACTTCAGGCACCACCTGATGCAGCTGATTGGTTACCTGATGCTGGATCCGGAAGATCGTCTCGACACTGCATGGCGATCACGTGCCATCCGCTACAACCACATGCTCAAGGATTTCAAAAACGCGCCCGCAGGCTATGAGCGCATGGTGTCCCGGTTCATGAACTGGCGGGATAGGCTGTGAACGAATTACTCCGCCAGCTTGGCCACGACATCCCGCTTGCCCATCTTGCGAACCGCAGAGATGGCCAGCAGCTGACTCTTGCGCGGCTTGGACTTGCCCGTTTCCCAGTGGTAAACCGACTGAGCAGACACACCGAGTAACTTGCCCATCTCAGCAGCCGTCACACCCAGCATCTTGCGAAGATTGGCAAACCCTGCCACCCGAAAGCGCAGAGAGGTGGATTCCTCTTCGGTGCTGACTTCCGGTTTGACCTTGGCAGTCTTGACTTGCTTTTTGATCAATGCTTCGAGTGTGGCCACACGACGCTTGAGGGGCGCGATTTCAGAACGGTAGCCAGCAGAAGCTTTTTTCAGGGACTGCACCTCTGCCCGGATTTCCTTCTTTGCAAGACGGCTGATCTCGGCTTTGAGCTGGTTGGCGAAGGTGGACATGCTGCAATATGAAAGAAGTATTAGGTTGTTGATTTTATGGATTTGAATGACGGGGAAAGGCTCAGAGTTGTTCGTGGAGGGTGAAATGATCGACTGCTGCGGCAATCAACCGACATTCGACGTATCGCGCAACGAATGCTGTTTGTACTGTCAAGACTACGCAGTCAAGCCCTAATTTATCAGGGCCAACAGGTCTTCAGGCAAGCACGTTCAAGCCGAGCGGAGGAATGCCCCTATCTGCACATTTTTACAACCTCCGCCGATGCTTGCAAGCAATCCACGCCATGGCTTGACGCGCATGCAAGACGGCGCAGCCAGGCACGCTCACCGGCAGGACATGCCACGCATCTGCAAAGGTCGCATTACTGGTGCCTTGAATGAACGCCCAAAGCACCAACTGGGCGGTGCTTGACGCTTTGGCAAATAGTATGTAAGATTTTCATACCAAATAAAGTTTGATTTTCAGACAAGGAGCGCACATGGACGTAGATCAACTCAAGTCGGCGATCGAGGCGTGTTTACATCAGTTCTGGGACACCCACTCTCTGGCCGTGGACGGGGCATCAGAGTCCGTTGACGGATTGATAGACCCGCTCGACTCTCTTACAGCCGTAGATGCACTAATCGAGCTTGAAAACATTGTCGGCATGGAGCTTCCAGAGGGAAGCGTGATACGCCGAGGCGGATACGACAGTAAGAGACAGTTCATCGAAGACCTCACCACGCGTGTTCTGAGGTATGTGGTGGAGCAAGCCAAATGACTGCCGGCGCAGACGCGTCCAAGCAACGAGAAGCAATGGCAGCACGCCTGAAGGACGCTAGGGAATACCTCGGCCTTTCACAGGATGATGTCGCGACAGTTCTTGGCATTTCACGTCCGGCCATCACAAACATCGAATCCGGCAATCGGAAGGTTGAAGCCGTCGAACTGGATCAGCTGGCCAAGCTCTACGGTCGCCCCGTAGGTTACTTTTTGTCCGGTGAGATCAAAGAGGTGTCCGAAAAGGCAGCGTTCTATGCACGTACCTTCAAGGACTTGTCGGAAAAAGATCTCGACGAAGTGGCTCGGTTCGCCGAGTTCCTGAGGGCCAGCGGAACCGGGAAAAAGACCACGACGAGGAGGCCAAAATGATCGCCCGCGGGACCGCTCTCAAAGTCGCTCGGCTTGCGGCGGAGGTGCTGGCGAATGAGCACACACACGCTCGCTTGGCCGATGGCTACACCCGAATCGATCCGATCGCAATCGCAGAGAATGAGGGTATAGACGTCATGGTCCGTCCTCTGGACAAGCTGCTGGGAGCGTTCCTGCGCGAGGATAGCGTCGGCATCCTGCTCAACCACCGTCGACCGGCGGGCATGTTCCACATGACCTGTGCCCACGAACTAGGTCACTTCTTCCTTGGACACGGGACCAACACTGACGAACAGCTCGACTATGAATCTGGCGCGAATCCGATCGAGCTTGAAGCGGACCAGTTTGCTTACTCCTTGATGGCTCCGCTCGCCCTGGTCGTCAAGGTGCTCAAAGCACAACGCTGGAATTGGGATTCGGTTCGAGATCCCTCGACGATTTACCAATTGTCATTGCGACTCGGCCTCAGCTATACCGCGATGGTCTGGTCGCTAGTCCGTTTGGGAAAACTGGATGGAGGAACTGCCAAGTCGTTGGCACGTATTCGGCCCGCAGACATAAAGCGAGCGTTGACCCCTCAAGGCACAACACTTGAAGGTAACCAGGATGTTTGGCGAATCGGCCCCAACGACAAGGACTCGATACTCGAGCCCCGCTCAGACGACCATATCATTATGGAACTACCTAGCCATGTGACAGGCGGCTATCTTTGGTCTGTTACTGAGGCACAAAGTGAAGGCTACGTACTCAAGCCCCTTCTTGTCGACAGCCGCGAACAATCGATCGCCGATGCATCGCGGGATGTCCCGGTAGGGAATAGCGCACCCATGAACTACTCGCTGGAGTTTCCCAGGGAATGTACGGCAGGGCCAGTGCAGTTAGTCTTCGATGAAGTGCAGCCTTGGAGCGGGGTCAGCCGAAATTCAGAGTCGGACAGTTCTGCATTCGCACTTCACACCCAGTTGGAAGCATTTGAGAAGGGGCTCAGTACCTCGACGCGCCAACGCTTGGTCCAAGAGGCAAAGGCTCAATGACTGTAGTTTCCAGCATCGACCTGTCGGTAAATTGGGAACCTCCGCGGTCTCAAGGAAATCGACCTACCTGCCTTGCCTTTACTGCATCCGAACTCAACCGCAACCTGAGCGGCACAGACTTGGCGTTAAGCGCCGAGTACATCTATCGTGCCGCAGCAAGGAGGTCTGCGACGTGGAAAGCTGGAGACGGTTTGCTGATGACGCACTTGTCCGAAGTACTTGCCCAGCACGGCCAACCTACGGACCCAGTCTGTCCGTACCTTGCACATGCACCGCTTGAGGCGCCGCCCGACTTGCCACAGCTCGCGGCTTCAGAGAAACTCTATACTGCCGCGGTACAGTTGATTTCTACCGCGCCACAGCAGATCGAGGATGAACTGCGGCAAGGGACACCGGTGGGCTTGATCCTCAAGCTTACAGACACATTCCTGAAGCCGACGCAGGGAACGATCGAGTTTTCCCACATGCTTCTGAGCATCAACATGCACCACGCCGTGGTTGCAACAGGGCTCGGGAAGCACAGCGGGACCGGCGAGCCCCATTTCCGTATCCGAAACACTTGGGGTGAGACATGGGGCGAGCAAGGCCATGCCTGGCTACCCCATTCCTATGTTCAATCTCATGCCGTAACGGCATTCAAGGTTTAGCGATGGCCAAGCTTCTTCCAGGTGACCGCATCGTTCCAGTCTGGGTCGATGCCTTGAATTATCTCGAAGGTAACGGTCGTGAAGGGCGGAATCTGGTTCTGGAGATCACAGATCCCACGCGCATCACGGTCGCTGATCGCGATGTTAT
>JACCDH010210095.1_pt1 | contig 11859 bp, 6 predicted proteins | sample 7442481 | NCBI WGS metagenome assembly JACCDH01 (sample SAMN15323433, study PRJNA562643) | freshwater metagenome | isolation source: river surface water | place: USA:Blue River Watershed | collected 2017-08-15 | reverse complement strand
CCCAATCAAATATGAAAAAAACACTACTTCTATATTGTCTCACTATATCCTTTGGTTTATTCTCTCAGACCAAAGTGGTAAAAACAGATACTGGTTATACCTTCATCAGAAATGGTCAACCCTACTACGTTAAAGGTCTGGGTGGGGAAGTTAATTTTGATAAGATGGTAGAAATAGGGGCTAATTCTTTGCGAACCTGGGGTGTCGAAAATGCACAGGCTATATTGGATGAAGCCCATAAACGAGGATTAACTGTTATGCTCGGTATGTGGCTTCAGCATGAAAGACACGGTTTCGACTACGACAATAAAGAAAAAGTAAAAGCACAACTAGAATATTTTAAAACAGTTGTCGATCGTTATAAAAATCACCCTGCCATTTTATTGTGGGGCATCGGCAACGAACTCGATCTTAACTATTCCAATACCAATGTCTGGTATGCTGTTCAAGACATCGCTAAATACATTCATGAAACCGATCCAATGCATCCAACTTCCACTGTAACTGCTGGATTGGATTCAATGGAGGTTCAGTTAATCAGTGCCCGCTGTCCGGACATCGATGTATACTGCGTGAACACCTATGGAGATATTGGCAATGTGCCTTCTAAAATTGGCAAGTTCGGATGGAATGGTCCGTATATGATTACAGAGTGGGGACCAAACGGTCACTGGGAATCTCCGCAAACTAACTGGGGAGTCTCTATCGAACAAACTAGTACTGAAAAATCTCAGTCATACGCCGAAAGATTTGCGAAATATATCAAACCTAATTCCAGTCACTGTATTGGCTCCTATGCTTTTCTATGGGGAGCTAAACAAGAATATACCGAAACATGGTATGGGTTATTTTCAAAAGATAATTTACCAACAGAACCTATAGATGCACTTCAGTCGGCTTTTACTGGTAAAGCACCTGTTAACCCAGCCCCATCTATTCGTCACTGTCTGGTTGATGGTAAAAATGCTTTTCAGAGTGCCAGTATTAAAGCCGGAGATTTTTATCAAGCCAGCGTCAATGTCATGCTGCCAGACTCATTAAACAATTCTTCTGTAACTTATCTGTGGCGAGTCATGGAAGAGAGTACAGATAAAAAGTCTGGTGGTGATGTCGAGGAAGCAGCTACAGAAGTTGGGGGCCTCATTAAAGGAAAATCTAATAAGTCAGTAATTTCTTTCAGGGCTCCAGATCGCGAAGGGTATTACCGCCTGTTTGTAACAGTTATGCATAATAATAAAGTAGCATATGCCAATGTGCCATTTAAAGTAACACCACGTTTGCCTGGTGATAAGCCTTCCAGAATGATTCAACTTAAAACCGTCGATATGTCTTCATTTGAAAACTAATACAACAGTATGCCAATAAAAAACTATATATCCGCTTTCGTACTGTTGTCTGTTACTGCTGCAATAAGTGCTCAGGAGACTGATACGATGCCTACCAGACGAATTCCGGTTGACCCCTATGTGGTGCATTCTATCACCTTGCCTGAAATTAAATCAGCTGAAATGTCTGTAGATCCTCAAACCAGTCGCCAGCAACTCAATCCATCTTTTAATAAACCAGCTGATTTTTTAGATAATCTTGATATCAGTGGTTACTACCGTTTCATTGCCAACTATCGACAGATGGAAACTGTGTATTCACACCTCGAAGCGAATAAAACAAACCTCTTCGTTGGTGATGATAGTCAGATTCCACAACTCATGCTTAACTTAAAAGGCTATGCTGGCAGTAATACATTTTTTGGCACCGACTTGTTTATGTGGACACCATTGACTGGTGCAGGGCAGGTTGAAAATGTTAAAGGACTTAATCTTGGTATCAGTCTGTATGGTAGCTTTACTACTGGGTTAGGTAATTTCACTGTAAGAACTGGTGGTATCAACTGGTATGCCATGTCGCCATTTACCTTTCAAACCAATAAAGGGTACAATCGCTATAGTTTGTTTGAACGCAATCCATGGGATCCACAGACAGCAAAAGTAGAATCCCGTTATTCGGATTTTTATACCTCTGGTGCCATCAATCAGGATCAACGCTGGGGGAATCAGGCTTTTCACGGTTTAATCGTCGAAGGTGCACAGTTGCCTCACAATTTTTCATTTAGCGCTTTGCTTGGTAAAACACAATTCGATGGTGGTATGGCGGCTCTGCCAAATACTTCAGCCGGTGGGCGTCTTCAAAAGACTTACAAAGGTAACGATGGTTGGATTGCCATCAATACTTTTAATAATGAAAGTCTGGTAGATTCATTGAAAAATATTAAAGCTGGGTTCAATATGGTAACAGCTGAATGGAAACATCAGTTTAAACGTTTCAAAATTTATTCTGAATTGGGAACAGGTAGAAAGTTTGCCAAAGATTTTGATGGTCAATGGGGCGAAGCTCTATCGGTTAAAGTATCTGGGGATATTCGCAAAAAATATGCTACCGAGTTGCATGTCTATCGTGTTAGTCCGGATGTGTTTAACAACAGTTCTATCTTTATTAACTCATCAATTCAGCAAACGGTTCAGTCCAATACCACTCAAACCCAACCTGTTTTAATTCCTGTTTCAAGTGCGGTACTTCCTATCGGTCAGTTATCTAATAATCGTCAGGGAATGGAGATCAATTCTCAGATCAATATCGGTCGTTTAAAAAACTCTGTAGGTTATGCTATTTCTGGCGAGATAGAAGCTTTGTCGCCTACCATTACCTACACTCATGCTTTCAATAATCTTGCCTTGTCCAGATTCTGGCGCTGGGATTTTCCAAGTGGTGTTGGTCCGTACACGAACCTCAATAAAATCTACCGATCAGTATTCGAAACGGTCAGGATGAAAGACCTGGATGCGAACGGCAGACCTTTATATAAAAAATATTTCAATACCATAGAGCTGAATACTAAATACAAGACAAAGCTCGGCACAAAAGAGATGTATCTTTTCTATCTGGGCTCATTTAATTCTGTTCAGGATTTTGCTTCTCCAATGGTGGTGTTTGGCGAGAAGGCTATGCTAAGAGCCTATTACCATCAGGCTGAATCCTATATTAAACTTAATCCTAATTTAGTGCTGACAAGTTATGTCAGTGCAGAACGAATTTTGGGTAATTACAGCACACAAACAGATACGGAAACCCGTCGTCCAAAGAATCAAACTGGTTACAGCATTGCTACTGGTTTCGACTTGCAGATGGGTAAAGGTGTTGGTCTGTATGTCCGCGAACGCTGGATGAAATACTTCGATTCCAGTTTTGCAAAAGACAGATATGAAGGTTTCGAAACTACAGTAGAACTGAAAGCATTTTTTTAAACACTTAAACGAACAATAACTTGATACAAAAAAATAATAAAAACAGAATGAAGACTTTAATCAGAACATTGACTATAACAACAATGCTTGTTTGCTCAGTTCAGCTTCATGCTCAGAAAACCAAGAAAGTGCAATTCGTAGGAGGAGCGCGTTCTTTGATGAATGCCAATGGTCTGACTGTTCAGGATACCACTGTTGATACGACCACTGTAAAACGTAAAAATGGGGGCTATGCTCTGCTGGATCTTGGTATCAATATTCGTCCGAATAAGAATACCGAAATTATGGGAATGTTCAGGATTCGCAACGAGTACGGTGGCTTCTGGGGTGCTGGTGTAAGTTTTGATGTCCGTCAGCTTTGGATTAAGGGTATCATCTCTAATGCCATTCGTTATCAGTTAGGCGATATTAATATCAAGCAATCTAAATATACATTATACAATCACCACGCTGATCAGATTGATTCATTGCCTTTAGTTTTTCAGCAACAGAATGCCATTATCGGATATGATAAATTCTATATGAACAACAATACCTGGCGCATGCAGGGTGCTCATGCTGATTTCGGACTTAGCTTTGCTAAAATCATCAAAGAGATTAACATCAGCGGTTTTATGACGCGTTTAAATCCTACTGATTTTGGTAGTATTAACGATCGTCTGATGAATGGTATCAGCTTGCAGGTTATTCAGTCTAAATCATTCTCTGCTCAGTTTAACCGCAGTCGAATTTTTGATTTAAAAGGCACAGTTACTACCCCCAATATTTTCTCTAACGCGGTTAACACAGTGGAGTTATCGTATCAAAAAATGTTTAAAAGTAAAATCTATCAAGTAAGTGCCGAGATTGGAAACAGTCGTTATACGCATTCTGAATTGCCAGGTTACCCTGTCATGAAAGACTATTTCGTGAATGCCAGCGCAAAGTTTAATATGCCTTTCAAACATTTTACGGCTGTAGTAGATTATATGAATGTAGGTCCCGATTTTAGAAGTATGGGTGCGCAGTCTAAAGATATCAATTACAATCTTCCATCTGCTATGTACAGTCGCATTGGTAACAGTCAGCAACTTCGTTCTGTTGGACTGATGGATGTGATTGCCAATGATAATTTATACAACAGAACCATCTCTACTAATCTAATCAGCGAGAGCCAGATATATAACAATATTTTACCTTATGGTCTGGCAACGTTCAATCGTCAGGGGGTGTTGGCAAAAATGATTTACAATAACAAGAAGTTTGTGCAATTAACTGCTGAAGTAGATGCATTGAGCGAGATCAGAGGTCAGGGTAGCTCTGCGCTAAAACAGTTTACACAAATGAAGGTATACGCTGGATTGCCTGTGCATCAATGGCTGTCATTAAAGAAAAGAATATTGGTTCAGTTGGCATGGCAAGCTCAGTCGACCCAAAGAACCTCAGATGCCAGTGTCGAGAATGTTGATTTAAAATCTCAGCGAATAAGTGCAGGCATACGTTGGGAATTTTCTCCAAACTTCGAATTAATGGGAGGATTTATTTCACAGAATACAAAAGGGTCAGATTTTATTGCAGACAGAAACACCTTTACAGAAGTTGTGTATTTCAATCAGGGGAATTACGATGTTCAGCAGCAGGTGAGTGCCATCGGTATCCGATATAACTTTAGTTCAAGAACATACATCAGTGCTCTTTGGCAATCATCTATGTTTAAAGATGCATCTGACAATGTTGCCGATTATACCATGAATCAAGCAGGAATTATTTATAGCATAGCATTTTAAACATGAGAAAGATATTTATCATAGCAGCAGTATTACTTTTTACAGTAGTGGCTTGCAGAAAAGACAACAAAACAGATGGTCCTTCGATCTCTGAAATATACAGCAGTTTTAAAGTGATGACACCTTTCACTGTTAGTACGGACACAGTTGATTTTGAAGCTGGACAAAAAGCAGTTTTTACGGCTTCTTTCAATAAGATTGTTAATTGGGAAATTACCGTTACGGGTCTGAGTTCTAATGCCCGTAAAGTAATCACCGGTCAGAGTCGCGAAATTAATTCCAGCAACGCCACATGGAATGGTTCTACTTCAGTTTTTCCGATGTTTAAACAAGAAAATTGTATCGCTAAACTGAAGATAGAAAACGAAACTGATTCTTTCATGCTACCTGTTCGTGTTGCAAAAACAAAAATTGATCAGGGTTACATTATAGCTGATTTTGAAACTGGTTTAAAAACGGCATGGACCAGGTTTATTCAAAATGGAGCTAGTATGGATTTCAAAGTAAAGACCGATGCAACAGCTCCTCAAGCAGGTGCATATCTTAATATGGCAGGCACAGTTAACTGGGACTGGTTGATAGGGCTCGTAGATTTCCCTGCCTCGGCATATGGAACGGCTAAAACATTTGCCTTGAATTCAAATCCTGATAATGTGTATCTCAATTGTCTGATATATGGAGATGCCAGCGCTGCTAATACCTCTCTTGTGCTCTTTCAGTTAAAAGAAGATGAGAATGCCGATGGTGTTATCAATGCCAGCAGCGACGACGAATACGATTACGAAATTAAAGTCGACTGGTCGGGTTGGAAGCTTATCTCTATTAAATATTCTGATATCGTAACCCTCGTTAATGGTCAGCCTACCACACCTAAAGGTAACGCTCAGCACAATCCAGATAAACTAGGGAAAATTTCTATGCTACATCTTGCCAATCCAAACAACGGATTTGCCAGTACTAAAATAGACTATATTGTGTTTACCAACGATAAACCATTAGAGCCATAAGCATGATTAGAATATTTCTGATTTTGATAATTGTGATGGCTGCTTGCAAACCTGTTGTGGAAGTGCAGCAGAAGGCCTTATACGACGACCCTCTAACGGCGGCAGATACGGTCTTAGGAGGATTTAAGGCCAGTGCTATTTTTAAAGACGATTACGACAAAAGCGTTTGGGTGTCGCCTGAAGTACAATGTGTTCAGATGGCCAGTGAAAAAGTCGTTTTTAAAGAGGGTAGTGCATCATTGAAAGTGAACTGGGACAAGATAAAAGGCAATTGTAAATGGATAGGAATAGGTTTTGGCTGGAACAACTGGATGGCAAAAGATATCTCTGATATTGCAGAGGATGCTGCTGTATCTATGAGCATAAAATCTGTAAAAGGTGATTTTAAAAATCTGCCAGTAGCGTTTGCTTTCGAAGATTATTCGGGTGTTCAGTGTTACTATGGTTTCAGGCAAGATATGGCGCCAAATGGGTTTAACGATTCGGCGTGGACCAGCGTGATTATTCCTCTCGAAAAATTCAATTTTAAATCGAAAGATTTTGATGTTGAGAAAGTAAAACAGTTCATCATTCAATTAGAAGGTGATGGCGCTGTTTATATAGATGATATTAAAATAATTAGTTTCCCAAGGAAAAATGACTAAACGTTTATTGTTAATAGCTTCATGGTGTTTAGTTACTGTTCTAAACGCCCAAAACGGTCCGGATATCGACTCTCTGATTCGGGTAATGACGATAGAGGAGAAGGCAGGACAAATGACCCAGATAGATTTAGGTGTTATTGCAAAAGGGGATATATGTGCGCTGAAACAACCTCAAAGCATTGATGATAAAAAGCTAAAGACAGCCATTCAGACCTACCATATAGGTTCGGTGCTCAATGTAGGCTGTGGTAGCGGAACAATTGCCTTAGATAGATGGCATGATATTTTAAAACAATTACATCAGTATAATAGTGATTACAGTCGACTGAAAATACCTGTCATTTATGGTATTGATGCGATTCATGGTGTCAATTATACCAAAGGAGCAACATTGTTCCCTCAACAAATTGGACAGGCTGCTACATGGAATCCAAAACTGGTCAAGCAAGTTTACCAAATTACGGCATATGAAACACGAGCAACTGGTTTGCCATGGAATTTTTCTCCGGTGCTGGATCTTGGAAGGCAGCCATTGTGGTCGCGCTTCTTTGAAACCTTCGGAGAGGATGTATGTCTGGCAAAATCGATGTCTAAAGTAGCAGTTCAAGGTCTTCAAGGGGAAGGTTTAAACAGTCCGTTTAGTGTTGCTGCATGCATGAAACACTTTCTGGGTTATAGCATGTCTCTCAGCGGAAAAGACCGTACTCCGGTGTGGATGTCTGATCGCGAAATGAGAGCCTATTTTCTGCCAACATTTCAAGCTGCAATAAAAGAAGGTGCTGCAACTGTCATGATTAATTCAGGTGAAATAAACGGAACACCAGTGCACATCAATCACGATATTTTAACGACATTACTTAGAGAGGAGTTGCAATTTAAAGGGGTTGCAGTAACCGACTGGGAAGATGTTTACAAGCTGGTGAATGTGCACCATGTAGCGGCGACTAAAAAGGAAGCTGTGAAGATGTGCATTCTGGCAGGTATAGACATGAGTATGACACCGAATGATTTTGAGTTTACCACTTTGCTCGTAGAGTTAATAAAAGAGGGTAGTATTCCAATGGCCAGGATAGATGAATCGGTGCGTCGTATTTTACAACTCAAAAAAGATCTGGGACTCTTTACATCATTTAAAATATCGAAACAGGATTACCCTGATTTTGCGTCTAAAAAACATGCTGAAGTATCTTATCAAACAGCAACAGAAAGTATCACCTTGTTAAAGAATAAAAATGCAGTTCTGCCAATAAGCAAGCGCTCTGAAACAATTCTGGTTTGCGGTCCTGCTGCCAATAGTATGAACCTGTTAAACGGTGCCTGGACGCATACCTGGCAAGGTACAGATTCTGCGTATCAGACACCTGGTAAGCATACCATCGTTGAAGCCTTTAAAAAACACACTAATAACAAAATTTTGTATGCTCAGGGCAGTACTCTAGATGCACTTTTGGATATCGATAATGTCCTTAGAAAGGCTCAGGAGTCAGATAAAATTGTCGTTTGCCTTGGTGAAATGCCAAGTACCGAAATTCCAGGAAATATTAAAGATTTAGATTTGCCTGCTGCTCAGACAGAATTAGTGAAGAAGCTCAAAGCCACTGGTAAGCCAGTGATAGTGGTTTGTCTGTTTAATCGTCCGCGCATTATACATGAAATAGTTGCTATTGCCGATGCACTGGTGTATGCCTATTTGCCAGGTGATGAAGGCGGAAGAGCAATTGCAGACATCATTACCGGAGAAGTAAATCCAAGCGGTAAATTGCCTTTTACCTATCCTGCCGCAAGTAATGATATAGTGCACTACGATCGCAAACATTCAGAAGACCTGGATACCGATTTTTCAAGCAATGCCTATAAGCCTGAATTTGATTTCGGATATGGCTTAAGCTATACCCGTTTCGAATATAGTAATATGCAGATTAGTAAAGATACCTTCAGTTCAAAAGATTCTCTGGTGATTACTGTAGATGTAGAGAATACGGGAAAGAAAGAAGGGAAAGAAGTCGTGCAATTGTATTATCAGGATTTGTATGCTTCTATTACTCCATCTGTTCGTCAACTCTGTGCTTTCGATAAAATAAGTCTGAAAAAAGGCGAGAAAAAAACTGTCAGATTCACAATAAAAGCGGAGGATTTATCTTTCATCAATAAACAATTACAACGCGTCACTGAGCGCGGCGATTTCGAACTGTATATTCAACAACTCAAACACCATGTCTATTACCAATAAATTTATATTACTGATTACACTTCTAACAGCCTGCAAGCAGTCGCCACCACCAGATATCAAGGTGCCTGACGAGAAAGGCGATTTGTTTTTCTCAGGTTATTACTGGAACTATAAAGATAGACCAACGCCGGTTGGTCCCGGTCCGAACCGCTTTCTTGGGACAGATAAAGGCGCCTGGGTAGATAGTTTGGGACGCTTACATTTAAAAATTCAGAAGATAAATAATCTCTGGTATTGCAGTGAGATAATCAGTGTGAAAGAGTTTGGATACGGTACATATATTTTTACCTGCGAATCAGACATCAGTGTGTTTGATGAAAGAACAGTTTTTGGATTATTTACCTGGGATGATTATTCTTTTCAGAAGCAAGCCAACAGCGAAGTTGATATTGAGTTTTCCAAATGGGGTGTAGCAGGCGATTCACTAACATTAACCTATAGTGTTCAACCGGTTATTTTCAGTAATCCAGTACCGTATAAAGAACGTACCTATAAGCCTTTGATTGCATCTAAATATGTGAAAAAGCCGGCCACCTATATGTTCAAATGGACGCCAGATTTAATCTCCTGGGAAGGGTATGAAGGAGAGGTGTATCCAGGAACTAACAAAACATCTGAGTGGCAATTTGACAAAAGTAATATTTCACGTCAGAAGATTGAAGGGTCTAATACATCAGATCCAATTGTGATACCAGCTCCAAGTGATTCCACCAATGTTAGATTTAACTTCTGGCTGTTAAATGGACAAGCGCCAGTCAATGGCAAGGACCACGAAATAGTGGTAAAAAACTTCCGTTTCATCCCCCTTTAATTCTGATTATTTGAGAATTCAAGCTTTGAAGACTTGATTTTCAATGATGATTGTCGTCATTTTTATTACTAAGTCAATGTCGTTAAAATATTGACATTAAGATATTTGTAAGTATGCATTAGTTTAAGTTTTGAGTTTTCGTTGAAAGAAATTGTTAGAATGATAATTCGTTCAACCGAATTTTATATTTTTGGGCAGACTATCAACTTAAAACATTGAATTTTGACACACACAAATATTACAACTGGGGCAGAGCGTCCCAAACCAACTGAAGGAGTTTTTTTTCAAATGATGACCTTTCCGGAGGGTCGTAAACGTTTTCTCAGAGTCAGTACTGGCGCTGAGAGTTTATTGGGGTATTCAGAAGCCGAATTGATGCAGGACCCTAATTTGTTTTATAAGCATATTTCAGAGCAGGATATAAAGTTATTTAAGCAAGCTGAAACTTTAGCAGCAGAGCAATTAGAAATTATGAATTTTAATTTCAGATATGCTCTGCCTGATTCAGAAACCAATTGGTTAAATATTAAAATGATTCCACAAAAAACACCAGCAGGTGATTATGTGTGGAGTGGATTGTTGTCGGTTATTAACGAGTTTAAAGCTCAAGAGTTCAAGCTTCAGAAAGCGAATCACGAGCTTAAAGTTTTAAACGCCGTGAATGATGTTATATTGAAGTGTCAGCTACAGGAATGTTTATTGGATGATTTATGTGCGGTTTTAGTGGAGCAGGGTGGCTATAAATTAGCCTGGATTGCAGGGATGTCTTCATTAAATATTTCTGAGTCAAAAATAGAACCAATAGCGTCTGCTGGTGAATTAAATTATCTCAAAGAGATTTCTATTATGCTCACTGATTCAACACAAATTAAGGGACCTACCATTACGGCTTTATTGCGTCAGAAGATAGTGGTGACTGATAATGTTGAACGTTCAGCAACTTTTCTGCCATGGCGAGATGCAGCAGTGAAATATAATATTCATTCAAGTATTGCTATTCCCTTTATTGTTAATGGAGAGAAATATGTTTTAAATGTATATTCTCCTCAAACAGATGCCTTCGATCAGCATGAGAAAGACATACTTGAAAGAGTAAGTCTTAATATTACTCAGGCTATGGATAAAATGCGTGAGGAGCAACAACGCAAGGAGTATTATTATTTGTTGCAGGAGAGAGTCAAGGAATTATCCGTATTAGCAGAGGTTAGTGATATATTGCGTTCTGAAACAAAGGTAGAACAGGCGCTTTCGCGTATTGCTAAGGCCTTGCCAGAAGGGTTGACAGTGCCAGAATTAGCAAGTGTTGCCTTTCACTATGATGGTAAAGTAATATCACATCAGAAAGCTCAAGGTGCTGTAGTTGTATACGAACGACAAATTGATTTACTGTACAAAGGGAAGCTGAAATTGATTGTTGCACTTTTGCCGGATGAAAATGGAGCATGTGAAATAGGGACGGAGAAGGTTATTATGCTGAATAATTTTGTAAAAAAAATTCAGTTGTATATGGATAATGTTACCACCTTATCGCAACTTGAGCGTTCTCAGTCTAATTTATATTCGGTGTTTGAAAATACGGATGTTGGTTACATGCTTCTAACTCTGAATGGAGATATAGTGTCATTTAATCGTCAGGTCTACCGCGAATTGTTGAAACTATATGGCGTGAGGATTGTAGTAGGGATGAGTCTTACCGACGAAGTGCTAAAAGAAAATGCAGCTAAGTTTATTTCGCATTTTATTACTGCAAAAATCAATCACAAAGCTTCAGAATACGAGGAGCATTTTGAATATAAAGGGAAGTCGCGTTACTTTATAGTTTCTGTGTTCCCAGTGCTTAATCGCGCAAAAGAATGTTTAAGTGTTTGTCTGACATTAAAAGATATTACTAAAAATAAATTGTCTGAAATAGAGAGCAAACGCATTACAAGCGACTTGATTATAAGAAACAGAGATCTCGAGCAGTTCTCATTTATGATTTCTCATAATCTTAGAGCACCTGTTGTAAATTTAACGGGATTAACACAGCAGTTAAAGGAAGGTTTACCAAACGAAGAGGCGCTTTTTGTGATGGATAGTATTATCAATTCAGCCACCAGAAT
>JACCDH010423198.1_pt1 | contig 11860 bp, 10 predicted proteins | sample 7442481 | NCBI WGS metagenome assembly JACCDH01 (sample SAMN15323433, study PRJNA562643) | freshwater metagenome | isolation source: river surface water | place: USA:Blue River Watershed | collected 2017-08-15 | reverse complement strand
ATAAATGCTCGATATTTTTCAAATCGCCCGTAATTAAATTGTCCATCCCTATAACAAAATAGCCTTCTTTTATAAATCGGTCACAAAGATGCGACCCTAAAAATCCTGCTGCTCCTGTTATAAGTATTCGTTTCATGGTAATTAGTATTAAACTATTTTATATTAAAAATTTGTTCCAAAATTTTGATCGTAATCAAGTAAGTTGGCTTTACTCCTGATGTACCCAAACCTCCTGAAGCCAATGTGCTTCCAGTTTCTAATGGGTTATCAGAAGCATAATACGCATAGCGCACTTTGATGTCTTTAGGCACACTTTTTCTAATTCTCGAAGCCGATTGAATGGCTTTTTGATAATAAGCCCCTTCCATTTCTAGTCCAATCGCTCTCCAAGTCGATTCGTGGAAGAATTTCAACAAATCCCTGTTTTGCAATGAAGTTCCTAAAACCGTTACCATTGGTCCAGCATAAACTGCAATATCATTCCCTTCAAACATCTCAGCCGTTAATTCATTTTCAAAAAAGTAATTATCGGCTGTTCCTTCGTTGATGTGTGCATTCGGAATCATAATATCTCCCTTGCCTCCTTCTAAAATTCCCGCTTTACCCATAATGGAAATCGACTGAGCATTTAAAAACGTTTCTTTTTTATACGGCTTAAACAACTCATCAATCGTTTCGTAAGCTTGCTCTCCAAAAGCATAATCCATTACGATAATCACCGGTTTTTCGTCGCCTAAATTAGCTTTAGGGAAAGAGGTTTTGTTCCAATCAATTTTGGCAGTATCAAAAATCTGAACATCGATGTTCGTTCCTGAAGTATCTGGTAGCGAAATCATTCCTTGTTTCAAGGCAACTGCTTCAACCAAATCACGAACGTCATTGGCTCCAGACTTACTCAATTCTTCGTAAATAACAAAATCCGATTGGTTTTTGAACTTGGTTTTTAAAGCCGGAACGGCAAAAATGGAGTTCATCACGGAGTGCATATTAGCACTAATCACATGAATCGGTCGTCCTAATAAATTGTTTTCTTTTAAAACTTCCTTGATGTTGGTTGCCCAAATTTCCCCATGGATGTGGTGTCCCAAACGCTCTCTCAATACAGGACTAAACGTGATGGTGCGTTTGTTATTTTCAACAATTTCTTCAATGGCTAATTTTCCTAACCAATAAATAACGTGCAAGAAACGATCTGGTGATGCTGCAGATCCAAAAGCATCGTAGATATCTAAAACTTCTTCAAAAGTTCTGCCTAAAATTGCTGCTGTATGCGAAATTGCTTTTTCTTTCTCAATTTGAGTTAGTTTTTTTGTTTGCTGAACGGCAATTTCTAATTTTTTCCAATCGTGTGACACTTCCCCACCTTCATCTAATAACACCCTGTTTTTAATCTTGTGCGATTCGATAAAAATGAAAGTTAAGTGCGTCAAAATATCGTAAATATCAGAACGTCCACGAGTAATTACTACATTCATTTGCTCCTCGTCTATGCGGTAGCAATTGCGACGTCTTTTAGGAGGAACAATCGCTTTAAAGTGCGATTTTGAATACCCTTCTTCTGAAGTTAAATTGATAAATCGGCATTCTTCAATCCCGATAGGAAGTCGTTCAATAACGTACAAAAGTCCGTTTAATTCTACTTTTTCATCGGCAATGTTGCCGTAAATTTCTGGACGTAAAGCTAATAAAGCCTCTCGTAAAGTGTCTCCTGAAACACCCATTGGTTTGTAAAAACCTCTGTTAAATAAATGTCTCATGGTAATGTACAGTCGTTCAATAGCTGCTGACGACTCTTGCGCTCGGGAGCGCGAAATGTTTTTGATTTCTATCATCTTTATTTATTTTTTAACCTGCAAAGATAACGGATTTATTTTGAGTTTAACGCATCTGCGATTTTTCTGTCGTTAGCCAAACGAGGGATTTTATTCTGGCCTCCCAATTTTCCTATTGATTTCATGTAGTCTTGAAATCCATTTTTAGGTACTGAAGTGATGACCAAAGGGCGTAACACATTACCAGTAATTAAATCATCATAATAGACATTTTGTTGGCGCATAGCGTAGTCTATTTTTAAGGCAAACTCTTCTAAATCTAAAGGTTGTTCTGACACTTCAGAATCAAATTCAATGAACCATTCGTGGTACGGTAGTCCCTCGGTGGGATTGATTTGTGGGGCTACGGTAAACTCATTCACGCGAAGTGTAGTTCCTTGTATTGCTTCTTGCAAAGCACTTTCTACTTCTTTACCAATCACGTGTTCGCCAAAAGCAGAAATGTAATGTTTAATTCGCCCTGAAACTATAACTCGATACGGTTTTAAACTGGTAAACTGAACGGTATCGCCAATATTATACCCCCAAAGTCCAGCATTGGTAGATAAAATCAAAACGTAATTTACGCCTAATTCCACTTCGCCAATAGTATAGCGTTTAGGATTGGGACTCGAAAATTCGTCACTTTTGATAAATTCATAGAAAATTCCCGAATTCAACAACAACAACATGCCTTTTGCTACTTGTGAATCTTGGTAGGCAAAAAAACCTTCCGAAGCCGGAAAAAGTTCGATAGAATCGACTTTTCGACCAATTAAATTCTCGAATTTGGCGCGATACGGTTCGTAATTGACTCCGCCATAAATAAACAAATTGAAGTTTTTGAAGATTTCGCCTACTGGCTTTCCTCCTTTTTCCTGTAATTTTTCAAAATACATTTGAACCCATGACGGAATTCCTGAAATCACCGCCATATTTTCGTTAAAGGTTTCTTCAACAATGGCGTTGACTTTGGTTTCCCAATCCTCAATACAATTGGTTTCCCAAGACGGCATGCGGTTTTTTTGTAAATATTTCGGAACAAAATGTGCTACAATTCCTGACAAGCGGCCCAGTTTTATTCCGTTTTTTTCTTCTAAAATGGGACTGCCTTGCAAGAAAATCATTTTTCCGTCTACAAAATCTGCTTTTCCTGTTTCGTGAATGTAATGTAAAATAGCGTTACGAGCCGCTTCAATATGGAACGGCATCGATTCCTTGGTTAACGGAATGTATTTTGCCCCAGAAGTCGTTCCAGAAGTTTTAGCAAAATAAAGCGGTTTTCCTTTCCAAAGTATGTTCTCCTCTCCTTTTACTACTCGATCAACATAGGGTTTTAATTCTTCATAATCGCGAACAGGAACTTGTGTAGCAAAATCGGCTGGAGTTTGAATTTGGTCAAAATGATGGTCTCGTCCAAATTGCGTGTCTTTCGCTTGACGAATTAATTCTTGGAACACCTTGTTTTGGGTTTCCACAGGATTGGTAGCCCAAGCCTGTGTTTTTTTCACCACTTGGCGTGCAAATAATCGAGCCGCAATAGATTTTATGGACATTGTGTAAATTTTATTTGTTCTTTTTAGACGCTTGTTGCTCTTCTTTGGCTACTTGTTTTCGTAATTCTAATTCTTCTTTTGAAGCGGACAAATTGCCTTCTGCTGGAACTTCTTCCACCGAAGAAAGAATAGAGTCTTTGTTGAATTTAGCAAATTCTAACTCGCCTGTCAACACTTTTTTAAGTGATTTGATGTAGGCTTCGTTTTGTTCCAAAGCCTGAGTTAAAGAATCTGATTTTAGAGCTAATTCTGTAGCATCACGTTTTAATTGAGAAGAAGAATACCCCGGAATAAATTCCCGTAAAGGAGTGAAAGCAATGATAAAAGTGGTCACAAAAATGATGAAAATAGCGCTTAAACTTACCACCACAAAAACATTCATCAAGGTGAGTTTTAGCGAAAAGGTTTCCTCAAAAGTATCTTCGTTTAAAATAATTAAACGCCTTTTGTTAAACAGATTTTCTTTTAATTGCTGTCTTTTTAATCCCTTTTTAGACATTGTTTTTGGTTTATTGAACAAATATAAACAATTATTAGCTTTGGTACTACGGCGTAATTTTAGAAGAGCAAAGACTACAAAATCACATTTTAATAGAATTTTAACGCTTTTAAAACCAAATAAATGATTAAAAAAGAATTGCCATTCACTAATTCTATATACATTTGTACTTCATTGTTAAACAAATTTGCTACGGCATATAAAATATCTTAGTTATGGGAAGATTAGGTGTTACAGAAATACTTGTTATTTTAGCAGTTGTATTATTGCTTTTTGGAGGTAAAAAAATTCCAGAATTGATGAAAGGTTTAGGAAGCGGAATTAAAGAATTTAAAAACGCTGCCAAAGACGATTCATCAGATAAAAAAGAAGACTCAAGCTCAAAAAGCGAATAGTCAAAACAAACTAAAGAGTATTCTTTATATTTTAATAAAAAACCCAAGTTGTAACTTGGGTTTTTTTATTTTATAAAATCATCGTTAATTGAATTCGTTTACGATCTTCATCCACCTCAGTTACTTTTACCTCAACATGTTGGTGTAATTTTACCACCTCATTGACATCGCTCACAAAACCCGCTTTAAGTTGGGAAATGTGAACCAAACCGCTTTCTTTTATTCCAATATCTACAAAACAACCAAAATTGGTAATGTTGTTCACAATTCCCGGTAAAATCATTCCTGATTTTAGGTCTTTTATAGACTTGACATTGGGGTCAAATTCAAAAATTTTTGCTGATTTTCTCGGGTCTAAACCTGGTTTTTCCAATTCTTTAATAATGTCTTTTAAAGTCAAAACGCCTATTTCGGGCGTGGTGTAATTTTCTGCTTTGATTAAAGCGGTTTTGTCTTTGTTACCAATTAATTCGTGTACCGAAACCTTCAAATCTTTAGCCATTTTTTCTACAATTGAATAGGCTTCAGGATGCACCGCCGAATTATCTAACGGGTTTTTCCCTTCTTTAATTCGGATAAAGGCAGCCCCTTGTTGGAATGCTTTTTCGCCCAATCGAGGCACTTTTTTCAGTTGTTTTCGGTCGTCAAACGGCCCGTTTTCGGAACGGTATTGCACAATGTTTTCAGCCAGCTTCTCTCCTATTCCACTCACATAACTCAACAAATGCTTGCTCGCCGTATTGATATTGATTCCCACCGAATTCACACAACGAATCACAGTGGCGTCTAATTCTTCCTTTAGTTTGTTTTGATCTACATCGTGCTGGTATTGGCCTACGCCAATGGCTTTTGGGTCAATTTTTACCAACTCCGCCAAAGGATCGCTTAATCGGCGTCCGATAGAAACTGAACCCCTAACGGTGACATCGTAATTCGGGAATTCGTCACGCGCAATTTTAGATGCAGAATAAACCGAAGCACCCGCCTCTGAAACCACAAAAACTTGAACAGCCTTATCAAAAGCAATTTTTTTGACGAAAAATTCCGTTTCGCGCGAAGCAGTTCCGTTACCAATGGCAATCGCATCAATTTTATACGAATTGACCATCGAACGGATTTTTTTCATCGCCATAGCGTCTTCGTTTTGAGGTGCGTGTGGATAAATTGTTTCATTATACAACAAATCGCCTTTTTCGTCCAAACACACTACTTTACAACCCGAACGATACCCCGGATCAATCGCTAAAATACGTTTTTCACCCAAAGGCGGCGCTAACAATAGTTGGCTTAAATTAGTTGCAAAAACCTGAATAGAATTGGCATCAGCTTTGGCTTTAGCCTCTTGCAAAGTTTCATTAGCAATCGCAGGAAGTAACAATCGTTTGTAGCTGTCTTCAATGGCTAATTGAATGTGCGGTGTGGTATCGTTTTGACGTTTCAAAATCAATTCGTCAATAATATCATAAGCCTCGTCAATATCCACTTCAATTTTTAGCTTTACAAAACCTTCGTTTTCGGCACGCAACATCGCTAATAAACGGTGAGGTGGTGTTTTGCTCAACAATTCGGACCAGTCAAAATATTGGGTAAATTTTTGAGCCGCTTCGTCGTCTTTTTTGGTTTTTACCACCTTAGTAGTAATGGTCGCTTTTCGCTGAAACAAGCGGCGCAACTGTTGACGAACATGAATGTTTTCATTAATCCATTCGGCAATAATATCGCGCGCGCCTTGCAAAGCCGCTTCTTCATTGATTACATTGTCATTGATATATTGGGTCGAAATAAAATCAATATCATCGTTATTTTGCGCCATAATGATTTTGGCCAAAGGCTCTAAACCGTTCTCGCGCGCCACATCGGCCTTGTTTTTTTTCTTCTTTTTAAAAGGCAAATACAAATCTTCCAATTCCTGCAAGTCAAAACTCTCTTGGATTTTTTTGGCTAATTCTGGCGAAAGTTGTCCTTGCTCCTCGATAGTTTTGAGAATACTTTCTTTTCGTTTGATTAACTCATCGTATTGCTTGTTGAGTTTCGCAATTTGCTCAATGACCACCTCATCTAAATTTCCAGTTTGATCTTTTCGATATCGAGAAATAAACGGAATCGTGCAATCTTCGTTTAATAATTGTACTGTTTTTTGAATATTAATTTCAGCCGTAGCGACCGATTTTGCGATGAATTGAATATTGGTCATGAATTCTAAATATATTGTAACACGAAAATAATACCTTTACCTCACATATCTGCTCCTATGCTACTTTTATATTTTTATTTTTTAACCATTTCCTTTTTGAGTTGTATTGTGGTGGGCTATGATAAATATTTGGCTCGGAAGAAAAAAAGAAGGACTTCAGAAAACACCTTGTTAAGCTGGGCTTTTTTAGGAGGTAGTTTGGGTGTTGGAATTGGAATGTGTGTATTTAAACATAAAACTTCCAAAAAAAGTTTTCTTTGGAAGTTTTATGGAATTGTATTTATTCAACTACTAGTCTTAGTTGTAGTCTATTGTTTTATTGACAAGGAATTTTATTCACGCGGTTTTGATGTCTTCCGCCTTCAAATTCGGTAGATAAAAATGTTTCAACCATTTCTACTGCTTGCGGAATCGAAGTATAACGCGCTGGAATACTAATTACATTCGCATCGTTGTGTAAACGAGCTAAAGCGGCAATTTCTTTCATCCAACACAAAGCGGCGCGTACTTTTTGATGTTTGTTTACGGTCATCGCAATTCCGTTACCACTACCACAAATCACAATACCAAAATCAGCTTTTCCTTCTTCTACATCATTGGCTACTGGATGAGCAAAATCAGCATAATCAACAGCATCCGGAGTATCTGTTCCATAATTAGTGATTTGATGTCCTTTTGCTTCAAGCATAGCCACAATTGCTTTTTTATACTCTGGACCTGCGTGGTCGTTTCCTATTGAAATTTTCATTGTTAGTTGTGTGTTTAATTCGTGTTCAAAAATAAGGAAAGATTTTGAGTTAGAATCCATAAAAAGAGTGGTTTCTTTGTTTCTATATAAACCAAAAACTACCTTTTTTAAGGGTTTTGTAAATTTCAGTCTATCAATACATTGCTTAAAAAATAGTTTTTAATACTGTGGAAATCAACTGTTTTTTTATAGTATAAATGTTAAAATTTTGAATTGTTAATAGCAAAATGCAATGTGTTGATTTTCAGATAACATTAAATTAACATACTTTGTTAATAACTAAAAATAGAAAATAAGAAGTTTTTGGTCTTTGAAAAGAAAAAATTTATAATCAAAAAACAGATTTTAAAATCCTAATTTAGTTTCTGTAATTTTTAGAAAAGTTATGAAAAACAAAAACATCTTTATTAACAAATTTTAAAGATTTACTTATCTACAAAATGAATGGTTTTTAGGTTATCAACTGTTGTTAATTAAAATAAAGAATGTCTTTATTTTTAAATATTTAACTACGGAAAAAGGTGTTAACAACTAAAAATAACTACTTACAACTTCATTTCAAATGCTTTTTAAAAAAAATTATACTAACTATTAACACGCTATAATAACCATCAAAAAATAAATTTTAATTTCCTTTTCTTTTTGTTGTTTTAAATAGATGTTGACAACTTTGAAGATTTTAAAAAATATTTTTAAGGATAATTAACCTTTTAGTAAAAGTTATATTTTTAATAAATCTAAAGTTTTAAAAAGGTATTCTAATTTCTTATTTGTAATTTTAAACTTTTAAGAAAATAAATATGGGAAAGCGTTTAAGAAAACCGCTAAAAAAAGAGAAGACTTACTCAGAAAAAATTGTAAAAATACTATCTCAAAGTGCTAATAAAGTATTCAATTACAAACAAATAGCAGCCAAATTAGATCTAGACGATACTCAAAGTAGAAATCAAATTATAAAAGATTTAAAAATTTTAGCCGCTAAAAAAACAATTATCGAATCAGAACCCGGAAAATATTTAATTAAGGCGGTTAGCCAAGATTATTATGAAGGTACAATTGATATGACCAGTCGTAAAACTGCTTATTTTATTTGCCCGGATTTAGAAGAAGATGTTTTTATTCCAATTAATAATTTAAATAGAGCTTTAGATAATGTTAGGGTAAAAGTTTATGTGTACAACCGTAGAAAAGGACGTCGACCAGAAGGAGAAGTTATTGAAGTAATTGAACGAAATAAAACCGATTTTGTTGGTGTTATTGATATTCAAAAGAACTTTTCTTTTGTATCTACTGCAAATCCAAAAATGTACACCGATATTTTTATTCCGAAAGACAAAATTGGAGAGGCGGAGCAAGGTGATGTGGTTTTGGTTCACATTGAAGATTGGCCTAAAAGAGCCGATAGTCCTTTTGGAAAAGTGATAAAAGTACTTGGAAAACCAGGTGAACACGATACAGAAATCCACGCTATTTTAGCTGAATATGGTTTACCTTCTGAATTTCCTATTGAAGTAGAAACCTATGCGCAAAAAATAGATACTACTATTCAGGCAACTGAAATCGCTAAGCGTCGTGATATGCGCGATACTTTGACTTTTACAATCGATCCAAAAGATGCAAAAGATTTTGATGATGCGCTGTCTTTCAAAAAGTTAGAGAATGGAAACTATGAAATAGGAATTCATATTGCTGATGTTTCTTTTTATTTAGAAGAAGGTACTATTTTAGATGATGAAGCCTATCAAAGAGCTACTTCGGTATATCTTGTGGATAGAGTAGTGCCAATGCTACCAGAAGTATTGTCAAATTTTGCTTGTTCTTTACGTCCTCAAGAAGAAAAATATACTTTCTCTGCTGTATTTGAAATCAATGAAAAAGCACAAGTAATCAATCAATGGTTTGGAAGAACAGTAATTTTTTCAGACCAACGTTTTGCTTACGAAGAAGCGCAATATATTATCGAAACTAAAGAGGATACTATTCCGCAAGAAATTTCGATTACAGGTGCATCGTATCAGGTTTCAAAGGATATTGTTGATGCTACACTAAAATTAGATGAATTAGCTAAGATATTACGCAGAAACAGAATGAACGAAGGCGCTATTTCTTTTGATAAAGTAGAAGTAAAATTCAATTTAGATCAAGAAGGAGAACCTGCTGGAGTGTATTTTAAAATCTCTAAAGATGCCAATCATTTAATTGAAGAATTCATGCTTTTAGCCAATAGAAAAGTAGCCGAGTTTATTGGTAAGCAAAAGAAAACATTTGTATATCGTATTCACGATGAACCTAATGAAGATAAATTGATTGCGATGCAAACTGTTATTGCTAAATTTGGGTACAAAATTGACTTTAGAAACAAAGGAGATATCTCTAAATCGTTGAATAATTTATTAAGTGAAGTAGTTGGAAAAAAAGAACAAAACTTAATTGATACATTGACTATTCGTAGTATGAGTAAGGCGAAATATTCTACGGATAATATTGGTCACTACGGATTAGCTTTTGATTATTATTCTCATTTTACTTCGCCAATTCGTCGTTATCCTGATGTAATGGTGCATCGTTTATTACAATATTATTTAGATGGTGGTAAATCAGTAGATGAAGAAACTTATGAAACTAAATGTTTACATTCATCAACCATGGAAGGTTTAGCTACTAATGCAGAGCGTGATTCCATCAAATACATGCAAGTAAAATACATGCAAAATCACCAAGATCAAGAGTTTTTAGGGGTGATTTCTGGAGTAACTGAATGGGGTATTTATGTCGAAATTATCGAAAATAAATGCGAAGGTATGGTTCGAATTAGCGATATTAAAGAGGATTATTATACTTTTGACGAAAAACAATACGCTTTGGTTGGCGCTACTTCCCATGGTTTATTACAACTAGGAGATGAGATTTATGTTAAGGTTAAAAATGCCGATTTAGTTAAAAAACAATTGGATTTTCACTTTATTAGAAGAAACGAATAAGTTTATTTTTAAAAACAATAGTATGAAAAAAATAGTATTTAGTTTATTATTAATCAGTTCATTAACCTATTCTCAAACGGAGAAAAAAGTAGGTGATTTTCATAAAGTAACTGCTTTTGATCAGATAACAGTAGAGTTAATTGCTTCAGAAGAAAATAGAATTGAGCTTTCAGGAACTAATTCAAATGAAGTTGAAGTAGTTAATAGAAATGGTGAGCTTAAACTCAGAATGCCATTAACTAAATTAATGAAAGGAAATCAAGTAAAAGCTAAAGTATATTATACTGATTTAGATGCTGTTGAAGCTAATGAAGGTGCACAAATTTCTACTGAATCTATTTGTAAAGGAACCAGTTTTGATATTATTACGAAAGAAGGAGCTAAAATTGATATTCGTTTAGAAGTGTCAAAATTAAATGTCAAAATTTCAAGTGGAGGTATCGTAAATACAGAAGGAACAGCTAAAAATCAAGATGTTTTAGTATCAGCAGGAGCACTGTATGAAGGAAAAGAATTAACTACAGATCAAACTGTAGTTAGTGTCAATGCAGGTGGTGAAGCAACTGTTTTTGCCACTGAATTAGTAGATGCTAAAGTAAGAGCAGGAGGTACTATTTTGATTTATGGAAAACCAAAACAAGTCAATCAAAAAACAGTTATTAGTGGACGAATTGAAATAGTAAAATAAGTAGTTTAAACCCAAATCGTATGCTAATGATAAATGATATTTTAACTGGATTACCCTGGGGAATTTTTCTCAGTTTTATGATAGGTCCTGTGTTTTTTATTTTAATAGAAACCAGTATCACCAAAGGGTTTAGAGCTGCTTTAACTTTCGATTTAGGAGTTGTTTTAGGTGATATTTTCTTTATTGGAGTAGCTTATTTAGGGAGTTATCGTTTGATTTCGAGTTTAAAAGATAAACCCGCTTTGTTTATTTTTGGTGGAATTGTAATGGTAGCCTACGGAATAATTTCGTTTGTTAAATTAAAAAAACAAGCTAAAATTCAATACGAAGCAATTGATGATGAGATTATTAAAAAAAATTATGGAAGTCTTTTAGCAAAGGGATTTTTTCTGAATATTATTAATATTGGAGTACTAGGATTTTGGTTAGCAATTATTATTTCTGTGGGACCAAAATTAGAAATGCAAACCCCTAGAATGATGACTTTCTTCACTTCTGTAATTGTATCGTATTTACTAGTAGATTGTTTAAAAATTATTTTAGCTAAGCAATTAAAATCAAAGTTAACCCCAACAAATATCCTTAAAATTAAAAAAGGAATTAGTATTGTTTTAATCGTTTTTGGAGTAGCTTTAATAGCTCAAGGTTGGTTTCCAAAAGAAAAAGAAATGGTTAAAAATGCGTTGGAGAAGATAGAGTAGGAGTAATAATTTATCTAATTTTTGATTGCTTCGTACCTCGCAATAAAACATAAAAAAACCTCCAAGTTTCCGTAAGGTTTTAGAGACATCGTCCGGATTCGAATTATAATTTTAATTAATTTTTCGTAAAAATTTATTACAAAAAAAAGAGACACATTGCTGTATCTCTTCTTGAGGCATCGTCCGTCCCGACACTTCGGGAGAACCGGAGTAGGAGCTTTAATTTATCTAATTTTTGATTGCTTCGTACCTCGCAATAAAACATAAAAAAACCTCCAAGTTTCCTT
>JACCDH010887384.1_pt1 | contig 11861 bp, 10 predicted proteins | sample 7442481 | NCBI WGS metagenome assembly JACCDH01 (sample SAMN15323433, study PRJNA562643) | freshwater metagenome | isolation source: river surface water | place: USA:Blue River Watershed | collected 2017-08-15 | reverse complement strand
TTCAATGATTCAATTTGTTGTGTATAAAAGTCCATGCCCCGTGATTTAATACCCAAACTTACGCGAAATACCCACATCTGCTTATTCGAAAACAGGGTAATTTATGCGCAATTTGACCTAATCAATCCGCTCTCCATGCTTCCCCGCATAAGCAATAAACGTCGCATAGCTCGTCGGATCCTCCGTCAAATGATCATCAAAAGCCACATCCGGTTCTAAGCGAACTGCCTCCTGGTAATCCCGCAAAGCACCCGAAAAATCCCGCAGGTGGATCTTCGCCACCGTCCGACAAAAATAGGCCCAGGCCCGACCGTCCGACAGGGCTATGCTATGATCCAAATCCCGCAATGCTCCTCGAAAATCCCCGGCATTGTCTTTGGCCATCCCGCGTAAATAATAAGATAGACCTATCATGTCGGCATCCGCTTTCTGTTCCTCCACTTGTTGGATAATCCGGGTCCGTTGCTCGATTTCTGCCGCATAATTTTCTTGCTGGGCATATACATCCGCCACCAAAACCTTCGCGACAACATTCATCGCGTCCCTTTTCAAAGCAGCCTGGTATTCCTTCATCGCCAGCGCATAACGCTTTTGACGCGCATACACACGTCCTGCATATTCGTAAACTTGAGCAGGCGGGACTTTGGCAAGCTTTAATACACCTATTTGCTCCAAACAAGCCGCATCCTGCTTCTTTTCAAAATAGACCTGCATCATCGCAATCGTAAATTCCTCAGGAACCTTTTTCTTCCACCGCGCCTTGGCCTGGTCTAAATATGACAAGGCTTCATCATACAATTCTTCGCGCAGGTAACATTCCCCTAGGCCAAAATACCCCCGCGCATCGCTACGATCCATCCCGACGGCCCGATTGAAATAGGCTTTGGCCTTTTCGTAATCCTCATTTTCCAAATAGCCCTTCCCCACCCCTACGCAGGTCTTCACCGAAGGATACATGGCAAAGGCTTTTTCGTAGTCATGCAAGGCATCGTATTCCAAGGACAGCGCCAAATTACACTCCGCCCGCGCATAATAAGCATCCCAACGGGTCGTATCACGTTGGATCCAAAGACTCAAAGCCTCTTTGGCTTTATCGTATTTCTTTTCGGCCAACAACTCTTTCCCCCATTCCAGCGTCGACGGCCGACAGCCCATACAGGCCAACAATCCTATTACCCAAATGATTTTTCGCATATCTCTACCTTAATTCACTGCAAGAAAGTGATTTACAAAATAGGCCAAAAACGGAGAAGGAAATTTCAGTGACAAAATTTGAAGCATTTCCCTTTGCCAAAGCTCGACGCTTTGGCAAAGTTTGAGACGCATTTCGCGTCGATTAGTCTTTCGATTGTAAAGAAGCGATACCTCGCGTCTCCCCTCCCCCCTACAACAACAACAAAGGCACCAACGACAACGCCACCCCAATAATCGCAACCGTCCAATACGTATTCATCGTCTTCTTCGCTACATTCAAAGATTCCACCTTCACCTCTTCTTGCATCAAGGCCTTGCGATACTCCGCACAATCCTTTTCCTTCTGATTAAAATAAGCAAATTCACGATCCGTCATCTGCGCAATTGGCCGCGCTTTCAAAACCGTATACAAGCTGTCGTAACAAGGTGACACCACCGCCGACTGCCCTTTGACAGACACAATGGCTACCACTAAACTAAGAACTAGGACTATTTTTTTCATGTGTTTATATTTTGTTTCCGGCAAGTAGTAGCCATCTTTTGACAGACAAGGTCAATGTTTTTAGAGCGACCCGAAATGACAAGAAATTAACAATTCGTGTAGAGACGCGATACCTCGCGTCTAGTCTCCCTAGGCTAAAGCCTAGGGTTATTTATAACCCCAGGTTTTAACCTGGGGGTTTTCAAAAAAACGCACCCAAAAACCTTAAAACCTACCCAAACGAATCCCCCTCCAGACTAGTGACTAGCGACTACCGACTAATCCCTTCGGACTATTCCCCTCTGGACTTCGGACTCCGGACTAGTGACTAGCGACTGACGACTAATTTTCTGTGACAAATCAAGTCATTTCCCCAAATCCCTAAAAAACAATTCATTATGTTTAAATTCTTAAATCGAATATATGTTCAACCAGCATCGTATTTTACGCGTTTTCAAGTTGATCAGTTTGTTGAAGGCTTTCCCCAACAAGTCCATCAAACGCCTCGCACAATCCCTCGAAATCTCCGAACGGTCTTGCTACCGCTATTTGGATTTATTGGCCGAACTGGGTTTTGTAGTGGAAAAGGATGCCCACAACAAGTTCTTCATCAAAGCGGAGGATTTCTCGGAACCCTTGACCAAAGAGGAAGCGACCTTGATCCACGAGACGATTGCCGTAGCTGCCAAAAACCATCCCTTGGCCGCTTCTATTTTAAGTAAGTTGCCCTATTTGGATGAACAACATGCGATGGGCCAACACATCCTCGCGGGTCATTTAGCCAAACTCGTCACGCAAATCAAGGAGGCGATATCTAGCGAAAAACAAATCATTCTGCATAAATACCAATCAGCCAGCAGCGAAAGCATCTCCGACCGACGCGTGGAGCCGATTGGCTTTACGGCCAACTACCAATACCTCTGTGCCTATGAACCCGCGGCGGCGCAGAATAAATATTTCAAATTGGAACGAATGGGTGCCATTGAAATATTAACAGAAAATCATAAATTTAAAGAAGCACATCTGCTATTGAAACCGGATGTATTTGGTTTCAACGAGACAGGCACCAAATTCCCCATCAAGCTAAAATTAAGCATGCGAGCCATGCTCTTCCTAAAAGATGATTATCCGGCAACGGCACCTTTTTTGAAGGAACAAGCAAATGGTTCTTGGTTGCTGGAAGTGGAAGTAAATAATAAGGAGCCCGTAGATAGGTTAATTAGAAGTATGCCAGTTGATATTTACCTATGCAATTAAAAATATTAAATTTACAAGTATATAATTGACAACAAATATTAAATGACTAATAATATAAGATTTATAGATCTTTTTGCTGGTTTAGGAGGAATTCGGACAGGGTTTGAACAAGCTGCCACAGAATTAGGTATTCAAACAGAATGCGTATTCACATCAGAAATAAAACCATCTGCAATAGAATCTTTAAAAAAGAACTTCTATCATCAAAATCTTGCCGGTGATATTACGCAAGTAAGCGCTGATTCAATCCCTAATTTTGACATTTTGCTTGCTGGGTTTCCTTGCCAAGCATTCAGTGTTGCTGGTAAGCAAAAGGGATTTGTTGATACTAGGGGTACTTTATTTTTTGAAATCGAAAGGATTTTAAATGAGAAGAAACCGAATGGTTTTATTCTAGAAAATGTTGAGGGTTTAGTAAATCATGACAAACCTAATAAGTCAGATATAATTGGTAGAACATTGAAAGTTATTTTAGAATCATTGAAAAGGAATTATTGTGTAACCTATAAAGTACTTGATTCACGGAATTTTGGCGTTCCTCAATCAAGACGAAGAATTTTTATCGTTGGAACAAAGAAAAACCATATTGACTTGAATGATTTTGCAAAAAAAGAAAAACTTGTAAAAGATATCCTTGAAACCGGCATTAGTGTTTCACAATCTAATTTCAGCAAAAAAATTGCAAAAAATTATAGCTTTGATCAACTGCATGGGAAGTTTATAAAAGACAAAAGAGGAGGAGAAAAAAATATCCATAGTTGGGATATTGAAATTAAGGGTAAAGTATCAAAAGCACAAAAAGATTTATTGAATAAACTGTTCAAAGAAAGAAGGAAAAAGCATTGGGCGAGTGAAATTGGAATTGAATGGATGGATGGAATGCCATTAACATTCGAACAAATTTCATCTTTTTACCAAAATGAAAACCTAAAAAAAATGCTCGATGATCTAGTAGATAAAAAATATTTGACTCTAGAGCATCCAAAACAAAAAGTGTTATTAAATGACAACCCACCGGTTTATGATCGAATCCCTGATAAGAATTTACCTTTAGGTTTTAATATAACGACAGGTAAATTGAGCTTTGAATATAGCCATTTTTTAGATCCTAATGATATAGCTCCTACTTTAGTTGCAATGGATATGGACACTATTGGTGTCGTTGAAAATCATGGAATTAGAAAGCTGACAATAAGAGAGGGGTTGAGGTTATTTGGCTATCCTGATTCTTACGATTTAGATTTTTTATGCAGTTCTGAATCTGGAATAAGAAGAGCTTATGATTTACTTGGCAATTCAGTATGTGTTCCAGTTGTGAAAGAAGTTGCACTTAAACTTTTGAAAAGTTATTATGACTAATAAACTAACATTTGAAGAGTTATTGGAATCGACAACAATGTTTTATGTTGATCAAAACGTAGAATCAATCTACAGCGTTAAAATTGAAACTATTGTTAATGATTTAAGAAATAAACTTTCAAAAATTAATACAATAGAAGGATTAATTGCTTATATAAAACTTGATAAACATGCATTGGAAAATATTCTTTGCTTACTAAATATTTCAACAGAAAAATTCAAGAGAATTATTACATTGATTAGATTGAATAGAAAATATTCTATGGCTACTGAATGGTCATTATCTAAAACCAGGAATTTTATGGTTGAAAATGATATTTTTTTAAATGAAATAGCTGGATTGATATTTGAGGGGGCTGAAAGTAGTAGATTCAAAGAAATAATCCCCAAATTTTATCTTGATAATTTTAAAATTGATTTAGAAGTTATTTCTAGATTAGCAAATAAAGATGATTTAATAAGATTGGTAAAAGGAAATTTAGAAACAACTTACAATAATGATATTAGTAATTCTTATTTCAAATTTGTAATTGATTACTTGAAAAAACATTGTGATTTGAATGGATATGATTATAAAATCAAAACAAATTTCAATTTAATTAATAGAGAAGTTTCTTTTTGTATCATTCGCAAAAACATCGTTAAAATCATTTTTGATATATCCTACATAATAACCACATCAAGTTCTCAAACGAAATATGCAAGAAAGGTAAAGGATACTTACGATGAACAAAAAAAATATTTAAATACAGTAAATGATTTTACATATGTCGTTATTATCGATGGTGCTGGGTGGTTTGGTCGGCAATCAGATTACAGAACGATTCACAAATATTCCACTTACATTTTAAATGTTAAATCATTACAAATTGTAGATAAGATAATTGCCAATTTAAATTAAACAAAATGACTTCTGAAGAAAGAAAAAATATTTTATCAGAAATACAAGCAAGCCAAAGTCCATATACGACTGGGGTACCATTAGTATTTCATGGAGAAAGAAGGCAATTTGATGTATTTCGAATTCCGTTAAATGTATTAACCTATAATCCATATAATGGTAGAATAGGTAGTGTAGTTAAATCTTATGAGCGTCAAAATCATACACTTGATGCAAATAATTCCGAGGATATACTAATAATTGAAAGATTCTTATGGGAATCCAAGGAAGGAGCTAACAAAAAAACATTAGATAGTTTATTAAATGATCATCAACAAAAATTTGGAATCGTCACGGCAGATGGTAAAATTATTGATGGAAATAGAAGAGCTAGTCTATTAAATAGATTATGGAATGACCAAAGTATTGAAATAAGCAAAAAACAACACTGTCAATATTTTTATGCAATCATTCTACCAACTGATGCAGATAAAAAGGAAATTCTTCGTCTTGAGACCACCTATCAAATGGGTGAAGATGCAAAAGTTGATTACAATCCCATTGAAAAGTATTTGAAATGTGGCGATTTAGATGCAGAAGGCTTTACAATAGATGAAATTGCTTCATTTATGGGAATAAATAAAAATGAAGTTCAAACTCAATTGAGGGTTTTAAATCTTATGAATGAATATTTGGAATATTGTGGTTACGATGGAATGTATACTCAAATTGGAGCAAATGAAGATTCATTTATAAAATTAGAAAGTGCTTTGAAGAAATATAAAGCTGGTGGTGTTTCTAGTATGTGGGATTATGAGCCTGATATAGATGTAACAGATTTAAAATCCTGTGCCTTTGATTTTATTAGGCTTGGATTTCATCAAGATAAGTTCAGAGATATCATTAGAACTCCAAATAATAATTCATCCAGTTTTTTTGCATCAAAGGATATTTGGGAATCATTTAGAAATACCCATTTTTCGATTGTCGATGGAATTGAAGAAGTAACAGTTGAACAATTAATAAATAATAGTCCAAATGCTGATGTATCAAGACTTTTGAAAATTAGAGATTATGATTGGAAATCAAAAGTTAGCGAAAAATTATTGCGAAATTTTGACGATCACAATGATAAGTTATCAAACAAACAAGAAGCTAATGAACCTGTTAGATTATTGAACAAAGCATTAGATGCATTATCAAATATTAATATTAACTCATTGTCATCAGAAAAAAATGGGTTTGTTAAAATAATCATCAAAGATATAGAAGGTAAATTATCAGAATTATCAAGACAACTTACACCAGATGAATGAAATAGAAAAAATTATTATTCATCATAATGATTTATTGAACAAGCTGGTTATTAGTGGTTCAGTTTCATATTTATTATCAAATAAAAGGGCAAAATTATTTTTAAAGGAATATTTGAATTTCGCCATTTTTGAGCAATCTATTGAAGTTGAAATTCGAGATGACTTAAATTCAACAATAGAACTAATTAAAAAAGCTTTATCCTACACAAATATAGAAATCGAGTTTTCATCTATTGTTTCTTCTGAAATAGATAATTATATTGACGAAGAGAATCAATTTGCGATATATACAAATAAAGCCTACAAAATCAGAAATAATGATTGTGATCTTTCTGATTTCACGGAATTTAAGACCTCGGTAGAGAAAAATTTAATAGGTAGAACGTTATATCCTCTTCAATTTTTATCAGCATATCATTTAGCGTTTTCTCAAAATTCATGCAATTTTTCTGTTCCAGGTGCTGGAAAAACCAGTATAGTTTATGGAGCCTATACATTTTTAAAATCTTTAAATGATGGTAATCATAAAAAAGTTGATCACCTTATAATTATCGGGCCTTTAAGTGCATTTGGGCCATGGGAAAATGAGTTTTTCGAATGCTTTAAAAGGCGTCCAACTAGTATTAGGTTGTCGGGTAGTTTAACATTGGAACAAAAAAAACAGCATTTATATTCTACAATATCACCTGAAATTTTATTGATTTCATATGCTTCATTAGTATCGATTAGAGAGGAGCTGATATACTATTTATCTAAAAACAAATGCATGGTTGTTCTAGATGAAGCACATAAAATAAAGAATATTAACGATGGAATTATTGCTTCTTCTGCTTTAAGTATTTCAAAATATTGTAAATCAAGAGTTGTTTTAACAGGGACACCGGCACCTAATGGTTACGAGGATTTGAGTAACTTGTTTAAATTCATTTGGCCAAATAAAAAGATTATAAAATATAATTCAGGTCAATTAAAAGATATGTCTAAAAATGCTGACGATTCAAGAGTCAGTAATTTAATTGAATCCATTTCACCATTTTTTATTAGAATTAAAAAAAGTGATTTAAATATTCCTGATGCATTTGAGAATTTGCCTCAGAAATTTATGATGTCAAAAGAACAAAGAAGACTTTATGATATTATTGAAAGTCGATTTGTAAATGAATTAACCACTATTAAAGAAAAGGTAATTTATCAATCGCTTTCAAAAGCTAGAATGATTAGATTGATGCAAGTGGCATCTAACCCTCAATTATTAAGTCAGCCTCTCTCTCAATTAGAAGATTTTGATTTATCAAATGATTATATTGATGATACTCCTTTCATCAAGGATTTAATTGAAATTTGCAAAGAAACTGTACCTACTAAATTCATAGAAGCTGGAAAAATTGTAAAAGAGATCATTAATAATGGTGAAAAACTTATTATCTGGTGCTGTTTCACTAAAACCATATCAGGATTACAAGATTATCTCAAATCATTAGGAATTGAAACTAGAACACTTCAAGGCAGTACTCCTATTGAACAAGAAAATAATTTAAGTTTAAATTTAATTGAAGACACAAGAGAGTCAATAGTTAGGGAGTTTCACAATCCAGACTCGTCGTTTAAGGTAATTATTGCCAATTCCTTCGCTGTTGCGGAATCAATATCTCTACATAAGGCTTGTCACAATGCATTATATCTTGAAAGAACTTTTAATGCATCACATTATATTCAATCAAAAGATAGAATTCATAGATACGGTTTAAAAGAAGGAACTAAAACAAACTATTATTATTTATTAGCATCTAATTCTATTGAAGAAACGATACATGAAAGGTTATTCCAAAAAGAACAACGACTATTAGAAATCATAGAAAGCATGCCAATTCCATTATTTAACCAAATAGACGACACTGATTCTGATATTAATGCAATTCTAAAAGACTATGCTAGAAGAACTAAAACGGTGTAACTCGGTTGGTAACAAAGAAGGAATATTATTCGTTTCTAATTTAATCTTTCATGACGGAGTCACAAATATTGAGTTGTTATATAATTTAACTCAAATAAATAATGATATCAGAGTAAATTTAAAGTCAACACTTGACCTTTATTTATTTTTGGGAATTATAAATGTTTCTAAAAAACAACTCGAAATAACTAAAAAAGGGAAATTACTTATAAATGATTTCCAAAAATCATTTTCATTTAATATTGGTATCATCTTAATAAAGAAGTTAATACAAGAAAATATTATTAGCATAGAAACCTTAAAAATTGCAACAAATGAAGGCAATATAAATTATGAGATAAAATCTTTTCCTCTTTATGCTGCTGTATTTAGGAATTTTCTGTATGAAATTGGATTGCTTACAATTGAATCAGGTAATCATATTTTTATAATACCAGAGCAGATTGAAACAATTTTTTTAGGTACAATTAAAAGACGCAGAAAACTTGTTAGTCTTGTTGAACTACAGAAAAAATTAGATTCACAAAAACTACAAGGACAAATTGCGGAACAGTGGGTGCTTTTTTATGAAAAACAACGATTAAACTCAATTTTGATATCAAAAAAAATTAGAATCATTTCAGAAATTGATGTTCAAGCGGGATATGATATTGTTTCTTTCAATTCAAATGAATCATTGGATTATGATAGATTTATTGAAGTTAAATCATTTGTTGGCATTCCTCATTTTTATTGGAGTCGAAATGAAGTCGAGATTGCAAATTTAAAAGGGGATCGGTACTTCTTGTACATGATTGATTTTAGCAAAATGAATAATGAGGGTTATCAACCAATTATTATACAAAATCCTAAACTATATTTTGATGAAAACCCTGATTGGATTATTAACACACATTCTTACCTTATTACGAAAATCTAAATGCTATTTTTTTTACCACAAAATACCATTTAATACATTTTAAATTTCTGAAGGCAAGCCTAAAAGTTAATAAAAAAGAAACTATCGAATGACTACCAAACTTTTCCAAACATACCTATTTTCAATCAAAAATATTAACTGCAATAGAAAGAAGATTGGGGAGCATGTCAATCAAAGATTTTTTCTTCAAATCTAAACTGTCTGTTAATTAGGAGGAAACTTATAAGATTATAAAAATCACTGAACACAAGATGTTTTCGAGGCTAACAAAAGACAACAAAAGTGATTTTGATATTGACAAAATGTTAGAAATCGAAAACAGTATTTTGGGATAAAAATCTACACAGACTAAACACCTTCAAAATTATATTAATCTTTAACAATAATTTGATTTAATAATTAATAGAATAAAATTACAGTTTGATAGTATCAAAATGCAAAATTCCCATATCTAAAATATAGGGATCACTTTATGATTGAATGACAAATTATATGGATACAAGAGATTACCTTAATGTCGCAATTATCGATAAAGTTATTAACACAAAAGGAAGCTCCCCAATGAGAGTATTATGTGATGATTTTGAGATTTATATAATTAAAACTGCAATTTGTAGTAAAGAAAAAACTTATTTTGAACTTATCAATGAGGTAATTTGTGCATCATTATTAAATATTTGGTCAATTAAGTCACCTCAATATAAGTTTGCAAAAATTGACACATTGGTGTGGAGTAATTTTAAAAGGTCAAAAACAATCCCCCATTTATATGAGAAGGAAAATTTGAGCGACACATATTTTGCATCAAAACAAATTTCAAATTTTACTGAATTTCAATTTTATTTCGATCAACATTTTAAAAAAAATCAGATTGAAATATATGAAAAACCAATAGATTTAATCAAAATTGGATTATTTGACTTATGGGTATGTAATAAAGATAGAACCCCAAGTAACCCTAATTTATTAATTCAAGAAACGAAAGATAGTTTATTGAATTTTATTCCTATTGATCATACTGCAGCATTTGCGTATTCTTCTGACTACCGAAATTTAAATGAATCCACTTTGTTTTTAGAGGATTCTTTCAGTATTTTGTCCAGCGATTTTTGTAAACTTTTAGTAAGTCAATTGAATAAGGATGAATTAAAGAAAAGTTTAGAAGAAGAATTTAATCGATGTGTTTATTTATCACTAAATCACCTTCGTGATATCTTAGATTTAATTCCTAAAGAATGGGGTCTTACTAAAAACGCTAAAACTAATATTATTAACATACTTTCTGATAAAGAACGTAATGCAAAAATTTCATCACGAGTACTTCAAATTTTATGAAAAATCACTTTAGTATTTTGAAAGTATGCGACAGTTCTATTAGCGGAGAATTTATCTCCGTAGGATTAATTTATGTATGGAATAACATTTCGCAAATAAAATTATCAGATCATAAGTTAAACATAGCAAAAAAACTATACCCCCAAAATGCCAAATTGATTGACTTCACTATTGATAAAATCAAATTTTACTTTTCTAATCCAAATGCAAATCAAAGTAATATTTTCAGTAATAACAGAGAGGATTACCTAAATATATTCAACAGACTCTCTAATTATAATAACGGTGTTGTACAATTTACAATTCCTCAAATTATACCGGAGGATTCAAAATTGTCTAATTTCAATTTATTATTTGAAAAAATAATTGGAAAAGAATCTAATAAAGTAAAACGTATAACTTCAGATTTTAATGGATTAGTAAAATCAAGCTTCACTAATCCATTGAAAGACTATATTGATATTGATTTCAAAATTAATCAGAAAACGCTTCCTTCTCTTTATTTCAATTTTTGTCTAGATGGGATAGGAGTAAATGGAGCATTATACACAGCCAAATCAATAGATTTAAATCTGAGTGACACCGACTCACATATTAATGACATAAAAACCAAAGTTACAGAATATGAAGTCGTAATTTCCCGACTAAAAGACTTTGCAAAACAAAAAAACATTAATGGCGATCACAAATTCTATTTATTAGCTGATGAGTATAAAGGTAGAAAGAAAAGCTATCTTGACTTGTTCACATTATTCAAAGGAGGTAATAATTCAGCCAACATTAAATTAATAACTCCAAATGAATTTAATGCCGTAACTCAACTAATTATTAAAAATAATGCATCCAAATTTTCCCATTGGGTTGAGACCTAATTAGTTTAAATCATCCAGTTAAACGATTTAAATTATACCAATTTAAAAGAGGAGCAAACGATTTAGTTTGCTCCTCTTTCTTTAACGTAAATCTACAAATCAAATTTCTATCACCCCTTTCAGCACCTGGCATAAAAAAAGCCTCAGATTTCTCTGAGGCTTTTCTTTTAGTTGGCGGTCCGGACGGGACTCGAACCCGCGACCCCATGCGTGACAGGCATGTATTCTAACCAACTGAACTACCGGACCGTCTTGTAATTGGTGGCACAAAATTAGGGAAATTCTGCTTGGATG